>JAABUQ010000158.1_pt1 | contig 144156 bp, 100 predicted proteins | sample 5560001 | NCBI WGS metagenome assembly JAABUQ01 (sample SAMN10711888, study PRJNA513371) | rock metagenome | isolation source: Antarctica rocks | place: Antarctica: Victoria Land, Finger Mt nord | collected 2015-12-18
TTTAATATTCGAAAAATAATCTAATTTAGATTTAAATTATATAGAACAATTGTTTCTTAAAAAAAACTTTTAATATCTTAAAAACAATCTAAATTAAATATAAATTAAATTTAATCTAAATCTGATCTAGAATAGTTGTTTTTCAGAGAGAGATTTTTTAATATTCGAAAATTAATCTAATTTAGATCTAAATTAGATCTAATATAAAACAGTTGTTTCTTAGAAAAAAAATTTAATATTCGGAAATTAAACTAATCTAGATTTGAATTATATAGAACAGTTGTTTCTTAAAAAAAAAATCTTTAATATCTAAAAAATAATCTAAATTAAATTTAAATCAAATCTAATCCAAATCTAATTCAAATCTAATCTAGAATAGTTATTTTTTAAAAAGAAAATATTTAATATTTAAAAAGTAATCTAATTTAGATTTGATTTAGATCTAATTTAGAACAGTTATTTTTCAAAAAAAAAGATTATTCATATTTGAAAATTAATCTAATTTAGATCTAAATTAGATCTAATATAAAATAGTTATTTTTTAGATTTTTTTTTAATATTCGAAACCAAATAAATTTAGATTCGAATATTTAGACAACAATAATACAATAGTTTTTTTATTAATATTAATAATAATCGATTAAAAAATATTCTAGTTTTTATTTTGCTATCTTCGAATATTTGTTGCGTTCGCAAACTAGTTTAAGTAATTTAATACAAAATATTTAATTCTTTGTTTTTATTTGTTTGATAAACAATGTTAAAAAAATATTTTAATTACATTTTTAGTTGTTCTAATCTAGATTAATAAATTGTATATTATTGTAATTATCGAAATTAAATATTATTAACAAATTTATTAAATCTTGATTCGATATTATAATATCTATTTTTAATATCTATTTTGTAACAAATATTACTTAAGTTTTTAGATATAATATTATATTTTTTATAATAACAATATTAAAATATTAAATATTATATATTAATATTTGCTTATTTTAGCTCTCTATTTTGTTTGTTTTTAAAAAAAACTACTTTAACAAAAACTTATATATTATTTTTCTATAGAAGATATTAAAATTTTGAGCACTATTAAATAGTTAAATAAAAGCTATATAGTATATTAAAATATAAAGTTTAAAAATATTAAAATAAATCTTATTTTTATTCTTTTTGTTGTGCGTAGTATTTTGTAATCAATATTTAACAAAAATTGTTTTTAAACTATTAATTTAATATAGCGTATATTTTAAGTAATTTAATATATTTTTGTTATATAAGATATATTGAACAAATATAACAAAGCCTATAATTGCTTAAGTACAATATATTATTGTATTTTGTTTCTTTAGCAATAAAAATATTATTGTAGAAACAAATTGCAATATTATTGTTTTTTGGTTAATTTTGCTCTACTATTAAATCTTGCTAAAACATTTAAATTTTTTTAAATTAATAAATCTAGAAATCTAATAAAAGTATTTGTTAAATTAAATCGAATCTACTAATTTAATAGCTTTTTTTTTTGCGCTTTGCTAATCTCTTAAAATAAATATAAGAAATAATATTGTTAATTAAAGCAACAAATTAATTAATTAATCTTATAATTAAATTTTTAAATAATTAATAAAAAATATCTAAATCTATTAAAATATAAACGTTGCAATACTTGTAGTTTTATATTTAATTTTTTACAAAATAAATTTTTATATTTGTTTTGTTTTTTTTTCGAATTAAAATTTTGTTTAACAAGTTTAGTCTAAATATATTTAGAAGTTCGATATTTCTATTTTTTGTAAAATTCTTTTGCTTATTAGAAAAGATTTTGTAGATATTGCAATTTTTTTTTAATATTAATAATAAATATTTGTTTTTTGTAGTCTATTATTATTTCTTTAATAATTAAATAATAGTTTCTTGTAAAATTATTTATATATCAAATATTTATATCGAATTTTTCGAGTTTCTTGAAATCTCTATCAAATTAATCCAAAATATATATATATTTAAAGACTATTTCTATAGTTTAATAATATATTTTTGTTTGTAAATATAATTAATATTTTTTTTCGATTTTTACAATTAAAATTAATTTCATTAGTATTATTTCTAATCGAATTTAATTTTGTCTAGTTATATAATCGAAATTGTTAATAATAAAATAAATCGATTATAAGTTTTAATTGCTATAATAATATGTTATTTGTATTTTGTCTATAGATATAAAAATCGAAATAATAGTTGTTTTTGTTAATATTTAATTTTGCGTATTTTATTATTAATTTTTTGTATATATTTCTATATAAATATATATATTGTTTGTTGTTCTAATCTAAATAAGTATATATATTAAATTTTTCTAAAAAAGTTTGTGTTCTAATAGAAAGCATATTATATTTTTTATATTTTAATAATATATAATATACTTAATAATAGCAAAATTATTTATTGTACTCTTAATAATAAATTTTTTGCTTATTTAATTGTTATTTTAAATTCTATATAATATACAATATATTTGTATATACTATTTTTTAATATTGTATAACTTGATCGTCGAGTTCGATTTTGCGAGAAAATCGCTAAATAATTGAACTTAAGAAGCTTAACTTTAAAAAACTTATAACTTTCTTGTATTTTATACGTATTTTATTAAAATTACGTTGTTCTATAGAGAATTTAGCATACTTTCAAAAAAAAAGAATTACTCGATTTGAATTAGTTTGCGTAGCGCAATTAATTAATTTAGCTTCGAATTAAACAAAAAAGTCTATTCGAATTCTTAAATTGAACAAAAAAAAATATCTTTGACTTGATTTAATAATTACATTAATATTGTAATAACTATATTGCTTGCGTATATATTTGAGATTTGTATTTAAAAAAAATTAATAGTATTTTTTTTAATTTTGTAGTCTATTAATTATTGCGCAAACTTTTAATCTATAATATCTCGAAAAAATCTATATATTATATAAAGAATTTCGAAATATATTGTTATATTTTTTTCGAATTAACGAAAACAATTATTTTTTTTAGTTATAAACTTGTTAAATTCTTTAGCTTTTTTCCTTTTATTATATTTCTCTATTATTAGAAGAAGAAAATTGCAAATCTATTGTAGAATTGTTTTCTATTAAATTACTAAATATTTTAAAAGTCTAATTTTAATTAGTAATACTATCTTGTTGTAAAATTGCAAAATAGTAAATTGTAATTTTTGTAAAATATATATTAAAATAGTTTTTTTAAATTTGATTTAATTCGAAAGATTATAAAATTTTGTTATATATTATTAGATTTAATAGATTTAATATTTTAGTCTTTGTTACAATTTGTCTAAGTTTAAAAAAACTATTATACAATTAATTTAATTTTTAATTTTTAATTTATTTTCTATTTCTATTTCAAATCTAGATTCTTTTTAATATTTTTTCTCTCGAGTTATTAAATATTTGTTAAAATATCGCAATTTTTTGTCTCGAAATTGCAAATATTGTAGATATATAATATAATATTTTGATTGTTAATTCTAATAATATTTTTAACTATATATAAATTATTAATATAGCAAAAAAAAAGTAGTCTATATATTATATATCGATAATTGCAAACAAAAACAACAAATTCTATTACAAAATCTCGAGTCTAATGTTAGATTCTATAAAAAAGAAATACTATTAATTTTATAAAATTGCAATTAATAGCAATATATACAAATTAGTATTCTAAAAAGAAACAAGAAAACTTGTAATATACAAAAAAATATAAGATATGTTTATTTTACTGCTTTATTTATAATATAAAAGAAATACTAATTTCTATTTATATTTAATTAAATATTAAGACAAATATTAATAATTATTATTACAATATTTAGACTAATTGTCGAGTTAAGTTTTGATTTCAAAAGTTGAAATCAAAACTTGATTCAAATTTTTAGCGTGAAATCAAATTGTCAAGATTGATAAATCAAGCTACTTGATTAACTCGCTTAAAACGAATTCTTTCGCTTAATTGCTAAGAACTCGAATCTAACGTCATGAAATCGAGTCACGTAATAAATTCGAGTTTTCGCAATTAGTCTAATAATATTCTTATATAAATTAAATCTAACAATTAGATTATTGTAATTTATAATTAAATAAAATACTAATTAGACAATATCTAATTAATTGTATAAAATATAATCTTTATTATTAATAATTGTCTCTTTCTAACAATAGTATTGTTTTTATATATATTAGTACTTAAGTTTAAATATATTTAAAACAATTATTTGTATTCTAGACTCTAGAGCAACTCTTAATATTAACAAAAAATTAATATTAAAGTAAGAAAATGCATTTTGCTATTGCTTAATATTTAATATTTATAGATATTAAGTTCTCTAAATTAAATAATTTAGATCTAATTTAGATTAGAAAATTATACTATAAATAAAAAAAAAGAAAATATTAAACAAATACAAATTTATATTTAAAGTTAAATTTGTTAGATCTAATTAAAATCTAATCGAGATTTAATTTAGATACAAAACTATACTATAAATTAGAAGAAGAAGAAAATTAAACAAGCACAAATTTATATTTAGAATTAGATTTGTTAAATCTAATCAAAATCTAATCAAGATTTTGTTCAAATTATAAGATTACAAAATAAATATATAAGTTAGAAAAAACTTAATAGCAATTCTATTGCGTTTACTATAAAGATTTTGTACTATTATATTTTAAACATATTTCTACTATTATTAGACTTCTTGTATATTCTTAATATTAATAAATATTTTTATAGAAATACTATTTTATTTAGTAGTTTTAATTCTTTGTTTTTTTTAAATATTTACAATCTCGAATATATTAACAATAAAGTCGAACTTTATTTGTTATTTTTTGTTTATTATATATTTAATTTTCGCTATTGTATAGAATATATAATAGAATATTCTATTAATATTGTTAGACTAATCGCGAGGAACCGAAAATGTCACGTGAGAGCGCCAAGATCCGGTTCCTCGATTTTTTTTTAAAATCGAATTGCTTAAAATAGTAACTTTTCGACTAAGCTAAACTTATTATAGTAATAAGCTAGCTTCTTTAAGCGATTCGATTTCATTCGATTTCTTGGCAATTTGATTCGGTTCCAAAGTTGGGACCAAATATCGAATCGACGATCAGTCTAAATATTGTTTTAATAGTAAATTTGTTTAAAAATTTGTTTATTTAATTTTAAGTTAATAATAAATTTAAATACAGTAACAACTATTATTTGCTAAAGATTTAATATCATTTCTATAAAACTTGTTATATTAATGAAAGTATTTAATTAATTATAGACTAGAATATTGTTAGTTTTTATATTTTTCTTAAATATAAATATATTAACTATTATATTGCGCTTTGTTTAACTATTATAGTCTATTTATATATATCGACTTAATATAAAATATTTGCAAAAAAATTATATAAAAAAAATTAGTATTTCTTAATTACAAAATATATCGAACGCTATATTCAATTTATAGAATAATAGATATTTCGATTTTTGTAAATAAAAAAACTAAGTTAGAGTATCAACTTATATATTTAACTATTAGTATTATTTCGAAGAACAAAAATATAATAGATATTAAAATGTTAGAATACAATTTAGAAAATAGTTTAATAATTTTTAATTTCGAGATATTCTAAATAAAATATAGATAAAAATTTGTTAAAAGGCAATAATTTTTTGGCTAATTAATAGTCGAGTTTATATATATATTTTCTATTTTAGCGTTTGTCTATCTTATTTTCTACTTAAAAAAGTTAATATTGTATTTAATTATAAACATTATATTGTTATAGATATAAAATAAGCTAATTTTTTTGTAAATTTTTTCGAACTCTAATATTGTTAATTTTTTTAAATATTGTCGAAAATAAATTGGTTTGTAACAATTTTAATTTTAGATAGATTACAATTCTTTAAACTATTATAAGTATATATTTAATTATTTAATTATTAATTATTTATAGCTAATACAAGATTATTCGAAAATAAAGTAGAAATAATTTTCGATATAATTTCTTCAACTTAATTAAACAATTTTTGAACTAATAATTCTTTTTGTAATATTAAATAATAATACAAAATAGAATTTTTGCAAAAAATTAACTAAATATATTTGTTTCTTTTTTGATTTTTTTGTAAATAGTTACTTGATACTTTTTAATAGTCTTTTTTATTGTTTCTATTATAATTAATTAAGAAATATAATATAACTAATATTTCGAGACTTTAGTATGTTTAAGAGTTTGCAATATTATTATAATTAACAATAATAATAGAAAAAAAATATTAATTAACTTTAAACAAAAATATTTGTTATAATTAAAATTTTAATCTATTGTTTTTTATTTGCTATTAAATTTTTTAAGTTTTTTCTCGAAATCTTAATATTGTAGAATTTATTAATATTAAAGAAATTGTAGAGAAGACAATTAATCTATTGTATTTTTTTTGTATTTTTTATGTTTTTCTGCAAAAAATAGCTATAAATATCGATAATTTTGTTGTAAATATAAAATTTTCAAAAATTTTAAATAATTTATTGCTATAGTATAGTATCGATAACTATATTATAATAGTTATCGAGATTAAATTTTTTTTTTGTTTAAAATAATTAATTACTAAGATTTTAAATAAATAAATATAAAAATCTCGAATTATTTAAAATCGATTTTTTAATTTAATTAAAAACTCTATTTTAGATTTCTTAAACAATTTATAAAAATACAGAAATATAATATCTAATTTTTTTAGATTAATGATTTTGATAATAATTTAATATTAATTGTTAGTATTAATATTCGAAACTACAAATAAAATTAATTTTTTAATAGAACAATAATTATAATAGTTAAAATTAAGTTTGCACAAATAGATATCTAATTCAATATCGAAAATATTAATTAAAAAACAAATAAAAATCTTATATATTTAATAGAAACAATAGTAATAAATAGCAAACTTTGTTTTCTATTTAAATAGAATATTTTTTTAATTAATATTATAGATAAATTTGAAAAATAATAATAGCAATTGTTTTAATTGTCTATAGATAAATATTGTTAATCTTTATATTATTAATTAAATTAGTATATATTATTTTTTTCAAATTTATTCTATTTTTTACAAAAATATTACAAAGATTTTGAATATTTATATATATTTTAGTTATAAATTAAGTAATCGAATATTATTAATAAAAATAAACAATAATATATTGGACAATAATTATATAATTTTTTTATTAATTTTTGCAAAAACTAATTCTATAAAATATATAGTATATTTTTATATATTGTTAACAAAATATTTACAAAATTAATAGATTTATATTATTTTAATTTTGATAATTAAATTAATTTTAATACACAAACAAAGCAATAATATTTTAACTTAATATATAAATTTTGTTCTATACTTTATTGTTTTTTTTTTGTTTTTTTAATTTTTTTTTATATTCAATATAATAACAGAAATAATCTTTATTTCTTTTTTACTAATTTAATTTAAATTAATTGTTATTTTAATTGTTTAAAATATTATTAACAATATTTCTTAATATCTTTTTTGTTTAGCTCTTTTAAATAAAGACAAAATAACTATTAATTATTTGTTGTTTAAAAATTTAAAAGTTTAAAAATAAATAGTTTTAAGTTTAAAATAATACAATATTAGTTTTAAAAATATAAAATAAAAAAAATATTGTGATATATTAATTAGTTTTATTAATTTTTTGCAACAATTTTGCTAAACAATATAATACAATTTTTGTTAATTCAAAAATATTAGAAAAAAGAAAATGGAATAAATTATTTTTAGAATTAATATTAATTGAATATTTTTGCGTTTTTGTAATTTTTTAAATAGATTATAATACAAAAGCAAAAGATTAATTTACTTGTATTGTTTTGTAATTAATATTAAATTTTGATATAATTTTGATATATATATTAATTGTAGTAGTCTTGCTATACAAATTGTTGTTCTTAAATAGAACAATAAAATTATCTAATATATAGTATCTTAAAATTTGATTAATTTTGTTATAGAAGATATTGTGCGCTCGAAATTAAGCTTAAAAAGAGTTTAAACAAAAATTGCTAAATTGCAAACAAATTCTAAATATAGTTATAAAAAGCTATTTAGTTCTAAGTTTATATAAAAGTATAAATAGTTTTATTTAAAATAAAATACAATTAATTGCAAATTTGTTTAATATAAACTTAAAGATAAACTAATAGAGAAAAAGCAAAATAAAAAAAATAAAAAAAAACAAAAAAAAATCTGTTAATAGAGAATATTTTCACAAATTAATATTGTAATTTTATTTTTTTATTTTTTTTGCAAACTCTTTTCTTATCACAATTTTAATATTAAAGTTATTAATATAAATAATTGTATTTTTATTAAAATATTTAATAAATATAGAGTATTTAAAAATTTCTATAAAATTTTAAAATTTTTGTTGCAAAATATAAACAAAATATATATATTTTAACTTAAGTACTATTTTAAGATAAATATTGTTTTTTTAGATTGTAAAAAAGTATATTTTTTATAAACAAGTTTTAATACTTAAGTAAAAAATTGCTTAACAATATATTTATAAAATAAAAAAAAGACTTGTTTAATAAATATTTTAATTTAAATATATATATTATTCTTGTTAACAAAATTAAGGATTGTTAAAAGTAATATTATAATAAACTATTAATAAATAATATCTCAAAAAATACAATAACAAAAAATACAATAACAAAAAATACAATAACAAAAAATACAATAACAAAAAATATACAAATAGGCTATAAATATTAAAATTATAATTAAATAATTGTAGATTTATTAAAATAAAATATATATATATTAGAGTTAGCGTAAAAATAGCAATTTATAATTTAAGTATTAATTTGTTGCAAAATATCGAATATTAATAAAGTAACAATATTAAGAAATTTGCTATTTATTATATATAAGTCTTCTTAGAATTAACGCAAATAATAAAAATTTCGAAATAAATATTAAATATTAAGAAGTCGAGTTACAAAAAATATTTAAATAGCAAATTAAAACAAAAATATATTTATAAAAATATTTTAATATACTAGAACGCAAAATAAATAATTTAAATTAATTTAATTTAAAATTTAATTTAAATTTATTTTAGATTTTAATTATAAATAAAAAATATTTATAAAATAATATTAATTTAAATAGCAAATTTAGATTTTCTAAAAACCTTAATTAGAATTATTAAAACAATATATAAATTTAAATATTTATAGATACTCGAAAATTGTATATTCGAATTTCGAAAAATATACTATAAATATGAATCTTTTTAAAATCGAAAAAAATTAATTTCAGATATTAAAGAAATTGTATTTCTTATTGTTAAAATTACTATTTAAATAATAAAATTTTAATATCTAGTTTTTAAAACTATTTTACTAAACTATATTTAAACTTTTTTTACTAATTTAATATAATTTTAATAACATAATTTATTTTATAAATATATTTAAAATATAATATTTAATAGTAAATTCTATCTACAATTCTATTGTTAATAGAGAAAATTTAAAGTAGCAATATTAAGTACAGTTAATAAAATCGATTATTATTGTTTAAATTAAAAAAAAATCTACTTTATTCTAAACTAATTTTTATTTTTCTTAGATTTCTAACTTTTTTTATAAATCGATAAATATATTTGTTGTACTATTAATTTTATCAATATTTTTGTTTCTTTAATTCTCTATTATATTTATTGTTTTAAATATTTTAGCAATACAGTTTGTCTTAATTTTCTATTTTTAATTAATTATATATTCGATTCTTGTTTTTATGTAAATAATATAATAAATTATCTAATTAATATTATCTTAACAATAGATATATTTATTATTTGTTTATTAAGTTTAAAATTGTAAAATAATTTGTATAGAATAACTATTATAGTTTGCTACAAATTTAAGTCTATTTTTATAATTTTAGTTATTTTAACAAAAATATTTAACTAATTTTGATTTAGAAGTTTTTCGATCTTTACATTTTTCTTTAGTATAAAAATATTTATTGTCAATTTGTATTTCGATAGATTGCTATAATATATTCGAGATTTGTAATTTAATATACAATATTTATAGATATATTATATAAGAGAAATTAATACTTGTTAATTACAAAATATATTAAACAATATACTTAATATATAGAATAGAGAAAATTTTAATTTTAAAAAATTAAAAATTAAAACAAAATATCGACTTACGCATTTTATTATAAAAGTTATCTTAAAAAAATATTATAAAACTTAAAATATCGAGATGTTTTTTAAAAAGTATTTTAATTGTATCGAGTTTTAATATATTATAAATAATTTGTAAATAAAAGTTTATTAAAGAATACTTATTTTTTAGTCGATTAATAATTAAATTTATATAAACTTTCTCAATATTTGTATTAATTTATTTTATTATATTTTTAAAAACAATAGAAACAAGAAAGACTAGATAGAGAAAATTGCTAAAAATACAAAAAAAAAACTTTATAAAAAATATTTTTAATTTTTAAGAATTTTGATTTTGTCGAATATTGTCGAAAATAAACTTAAATATATTAATTTTAATTCTATTTAATTTGTAGATTTTCGAGTTGTTTTATTTTGTTTTAGATTAAAAGTCGACTATTAAATTATATATTGCAAAATATTTTTTCAAAAATTCTACAATAGTTAATAACTATATAAGATTTTTAAAATTTATAAAATATTTTTTGTTTTAAATTTTTTTATTATAATATTAAATCAAAATATAGAACAAAAATTTTGCAAAAATTTAAACTATTTTTTTTTTATTAATTTCTGGATTTTAATATCTTGATATTTTTTAATAATTTTCTTTATAGATTGTAAATCAATTAATCGAAAATTATAACAAAAATATTCGAAAGAATTAGACTAATCGTCGATTCGATATTCGGTCCCAAATTTGGAACCACATCGAATTGCCAAGAAATCGAATGAAATCGAATTACTTAAAGAAGCTAGCTTATTACTATAATAAGTTTAGCTTAGTCGAAAAGTTACTATTTTAAGCAATTCAATTCCAAAAAAAATCGAGGAATCAAATCTTAACGCTCTCACGTGATATTTTCGGTTTCTCGCGATTAGTCTAGAAAGAATTTTAAAACTTAAAATTGGTAATTTTAAACAAAATTACAATATTAGTAGAATTAAAATTAAAATTAATATATTAATCTAATATTTTTTATAAAATCGATTGTTTTTTATAATATTTTTTGAAAATTCTTTATATTATACAATTTGTTAATTATAAAAAATCTACAATATAAATAAACAATCTTTATTATTTCTATAATTGTTTTTTTCTTTTTCTAAAAACTATATATATATAATTCTATAACTTTATTTTCTAGATATAACTTTTATAAGTTTTAGATTATTAATAATTAGATAAAGATATTTATTAAAAATAGAGTTTTATATTTAATTATTTAATTAATAGATATTTGTTTCGATAACTTAATATTAAAATTTCGAATAATTTTATATTTATTTTTTAATATTTGCAATAATTGTATATCGAAATTCTTAAAAAGTTTGTAAAATTCTATAAATATAATATTAAGATTTTTAAGATTAACAAATTTAACTATAATTTAATATTAGTTATTAATATTAATTTTCGAAATAAAAAAAGTAGTAAAATAGTTAATAAAGTAGATTTTATAAAATTTAAAATTTAATTAACAAAAATATATATCTAATTAAAAGTAAAAAATATTTGCTAAAAAATAGAAAGAGAATTTCGATATTTTAAAAAAAACAATAAAAATAAATAGTAAATTTTTGTTTTAATTTATTTCGAATTTTCTACTATTAAAACTATAGCTAATATCGAAAAATAGCAAGAACAATAATTTTTACAATCTATATATAAATATTGTTAGTCTTTAAGTTGTTTGTTAAATTAATAAAAATTAATTTTCTTAAATCTATTTTGTTCTTTATAAGCTTTCTAGATAGATTATTTTTATTTATATTAATTATTACAATAAAAAAAGCAACTAACTATTATTAATAAAATATAATTAGTAGTATATTTAACAAATAATACTTAACTTTATTGTTAATTATAGTTAGAACTATAGATACAAACTAAGCAATATATAATTAAATACTATCGATTTTATGCTTGTATAGCTAAAAATCTTAAATTACTTTAAATCTAAAATTTATTTTTATTTTTATATACAAATAAGAAAACAATATATTAATTCGATATTTATGTTTTTAAATTAATTATTGTTTTTTTCGATATTTTTGTTTTGCAAATTCTTATTATTCGATTTCGACTTTTTAATATCGATAATCTTTATTTTTGTATTAATTTTTTTAATTGAAAACTTAAATTTAAATAGTTAATTTTCTTTGTCTAAAATATTGCTAATTATCTTTTTTTCTATTTTGTTTTTCTTGATTTTCTTCGATAAAAATAGAAAAATTGTTAATTTTTTTTTATCGAATTCTAAATATTTGAATACAAAACGTTTCGAATCTAGAACAATACAAGATTAGTTTTAAGAATATAAAATATAAAAAATATCATAATATATTAATTAGTTTTATTAATTTTTTTTAATAATTTTTTTGAACAATATAATAGAATTTTTGTTAATTTGAAAATATTAGAAGAAAAAAAATCGAGCAAATTATTTTTAGAATTAATATTAATAGAAAGTTTTTGTATTTTTTCTATTGTTTAATTAAATTGCAATACAAAAACAAAAAATTAATTTATTTATATTGTTTTATATCTAAATTAGAATTCGAAGATAATTATTTTCTATTTATTAAATTTGATAAATTTTATTGCGCAAGTTATTGGTTTCGACTAGTTTATATAATTTCTTTAATATAATATATATTAGAATCTAATTTATTTTGTTTGTAAAAATATTGTGCATTTGCAATTAAATAACAAGAAAATTTAAAAAAAAAATTGTTGAGTTGCAAATCGATATCGAAAACAACTATAAAGAACTATTTAATTGTAAATTTGTATAAAAGTATAAATATCTTTATTTAAAGCAAAATATAGTTAAATTCGAACTTGTTTAATATAAATTGTAGAGCAAACTAATAAAAAGAGAGCAAAACTAAAAAAAACTAAAAAAACTAAAAAAAAACTAAGAAAAACAAAAAAGAAATCTGTTAATATAGAAAGTTTTTAGAAATTAGTATTATAATTCTGTTTTTTTTTACAAGTTCTTTTTTTATTACAACTTTAATATCGAAATTATCAATATAAATATTTGTATTTTTATTGAAATATTTGATAAATATAAAATAATCGACAATTTTTATTAAGTTTCGAAATATCTTTTGCAAAATACAATTAATTTTTATTTACTTTTAAATAAGTATTGTTCTAAAATAAAATTATCATTAATACATTTCTAAAGTAATACTGTATTAACAAACAAGTTTTAAAATTTTGTCAAAAAATTTCTTAATAACGTTTAAGTAATCGAAAGAATATATTTTTTTATATATATTTGTGTTTAGATTTTTAAAGTTTTGTTATAATTAAAATTGAAGACAAATAAATAAAATACTGTTGTAAGTTTTTAATATATAGATTCTTGATAGTTAAATTAATAGAAAAATAATAAAAAAGAGAAAAGTAGACAATAATATTTAACATTATTATTAAAAATCTAAGAATTTATTAACGCAAAATATATATATATTAAATCTACTTTAATAATAGTAATTTACAATATACGATTATATAATTTGTATATTTGAACAAAATCTCGATTAAATCTAAATTAAATCTAAATTAGTTTTCTAAATATAAGTAAAAATAAAATAAAAGATTAAATTGTTAAATTATAATATTTATATTAGCAAAAAAATTGTTATATATATATAGATAAAGTTCAAACAAATTAAACTATATAAAGCAAAGTCTAAAAAATAATAAATTAAATTGTCAAGCTATAGATCTATTTATTTGCAAAAAATATATTAGAATATATATATAAATTAGATTTAAATTAATCTAAACTAATATAGACAAGTTCTAATTCAAAAATAATCTATAAACAATATATATTTATAAAAAACCATCTAAAATGCACGCAATAGTATTTAAGCAAAATAGTTAAAATTGCAATATATATTACTAGAGTTATAATAGAAATTATATTTTGTAATATTAAATATATATTTTAACGAAACAAAATAAATATAGACTATAAAGTTATTAATAAAAGAGTATTGCTATTGTAATTAAGAGCTAGCTATTAGTTGATTTCGAATTATAATAGCAATATTTGTATCTTGAAGTTAATAGATTGCTTTTCCAAATTGTTAATATATATCGACAATTTGGGATAATCCTCTAGGGGCCCTATTAGCAACCCAAGACTCTCGAGATTGTTGTGTCGATGTTTTAGTCCTAGAGCCCCATTAGTAGATTCGATTGACCCCGAACTAATAGGGCCAAAATTTGAGAAATAAATTAAGACATACATTATTCGTGCAATGTCAAGAGTATTATTCACACGTTGCCAAGAATTCGCGAGCGCAATTTACAGGCGCAATCAATTACGCGCAGTTAATTACGCGCAATTAATTGCGCAACTGTAGAAGATGCTCTTGTCTACGCATTACTCTCGCGTAGAAATCTTATAAATCGTTCGATTCTACTATACAAATTACTATAATGTAGGCAAGTAACAAGTAGAGATCTAATCGAAGTGCTGCGAGAGTTCGTGCGCATCTTAAACATCAAAATTATATTTTTTGTCAAGTCTTTTTTGGCCCCTCAAATGCAAGCTTCCCGTCGCCCCCCAAGCGCCCCCAAGGCTGGCCTTGGGCCACTTGGGCCACCTTAGCATCTTGAAATTGAGGGACCGATTCCCCGAATTGCCGATGTAAACTTCGAAATATTTCTTTTAATACATCGACAATTCGAGATAATTCTCTAGAGATTCTATTAGCAACCCGGGACTCCCGAGGTCGTTGTGTCAATATCTTAGTTCTGAAGTTCTATTAGTAGATTCAATTAACTTCGAGTCAATAGAGTCAAAATTTGAGAAGTAGATTAAGACACACATTACTTGTGCAATATTAAGAGTACTATTTGCACGTTGTTAAGACTTGCAAACGCAACTTACGAGCGCAATTAATTACGCGCAATTAATTACGCGCAATCAATTATGCGCAATTAATTATGCGCAATCAATTACGCAAGTATAGAAGATACTTTTGCCTATACATTCTCTCGCGTAGAAATCTTACAAATCGTTCGATTCTATTACATAAATTACTATAATATAAACGAGTAACAAATAAAGACGTAATCGAAGCGTCGCGAGAGTTTGTGCGTATCTCGAACATCAAAATTATACTTTTTGTTAAGCTTTTTTTGATTTCTCAAATGCAAGCTTTCGATTGTCTCTCGAACGCTCTCGAGGCTAATCCCAAGTTACTCGAACTATCTATCTTAGCATCTTGAAATTGAGAAATCGATTATCCAAAATGTCGATGTACTTAAGTTAAGAATTGTTTCTATCAAAAAATAGAACTAAGATACTAAGTATATAAGTACTAACAGAAAAACTTAAATACTATTTATTTCTTAGCAAAATAATACAATTGTTTAACTAATAACTACAATATATATAGCAAAGCAAACAATAGAGAAAAAAATCGAAAATTATAGATCTAACAAGAAAAGATAAAACATTTTAATTTTTGTATATATTAAATAATTGTAATTACTATCTAAACAAATATTAGACAAAACAAAATTAAAAATAACTTAGAGAAAAGATATCTTTTCTAACTCTAAATATATATAAACTACAACAAAAATATATATTTAAAAGCTCTACTATATCTATCTATTAAATACTTTAAATACTAATAATATTGTTAGAAAATAAGAATAGAATCTTAATTAGTATACAACTAGAACAATAGAAATTTATTGCAATATATATATAAACATACTATATAATCTAATAGTATATTAGATAGCTAAGATTCTAAAATCTAAGTAAAAGAGATTGTGTATATATTGCAGATAGATTGCTAGTACTAGTAGTATATATCTCTAAATTAATATTCGAATATCTTCTAATTACTTAACTACAATATCTTTAATTATTTCTCTTAAATATTGCTATTGTTAATATCTGTCTACTATCTAAATCGAAGTATTCTAATATTAATATAATATGCAAAATATAGTATAGAAAGATAGTTATTATATTAATAAGAAATAAGATTAAAAGAATTTTACAAGCAATTAAATACTATACAAGTTTCTATTCTATAATATTATCTTTCAAATATATAAGAGTATACTTTGCAAAGCAAAACTATTGCTATCTATATTATTTTTACAAGCAATTGTAATCTAAAATAAATAGACAACTATTAGAGAAATCAAGTAGCAATTAGAAGTAATAGCAAGATACTAGAATAGTTTACAAATATTCTACAAAGATATATTAGAGCCATTGTATATATAGAATAACTAAGTACTATATAAAGTATTATAAGTTAATTAATAAGTTAATTAGATAACAAAATTAGAATTAACAAATAAATATCTCGAAATTAATATCGCATCGACAATTCGGGGAAGCGATCCCTATGACACAATAACTTTACTAAGTCGACATCGACCCAAGAGAGTCTCGTGACACCTCGCGCTAGTCTATTAGGGTAATTTAAAATGTTTATTAAAATTTAGATTGTTTTGTAATTTCTTTGAAAATTTTAGCCTAATCGGGTTAGTATTACGTACAGAATTAATATTTGAAACCAATTTTTTTTAGAATCTTTTTCGTTTTCAAATATTAATTCTATACCTAATACTAACCCGATTAGGCTAAAAATTTCAAATAAATTACAAAACAGTCTAAATTCTAATAAACATTTTAAATTACCCTAATAGGCTAGCGCGAGATGTCACGAGACTCTCTCAGGCCGATGTCGACTCAATGAAGTTATTGTGCCACAGGAGTCGCTTCCCCGAATTACTGATGCGACAAAATCGAAACTCTCGCAGAATCATTTAGAATTTGCTTCGAACTAAAAGATCAGAAATTTACAACGTCTATCTAGAGTTGTTTAGAAGTTAATAGACAATTGGGCAAAGATTTTCGAATATATTTTAAGATCGAAACTAAATTTAATGCTAATAATATTATTAATAAATTATTTGTATTTAGTTATATAATATGCTTAATATTACTTGCGTATAGTTCAAAGTCTTTCTAATATAAGCGCAATTAAGTATGTATATATATATTGCACACAACAAAAATATTATAATCTACATATTACTCTTATATAGAAATCTTACAAATTACTCGATTTTGTTATTTAAATTACTATAATATAAACAAGTAACAAGTAAAGACATAATCGAAGTGCTGCAAAAGTTTGTGTATATCTCGAATATCAAAATTTAGATACAACTTTGCTCGAGTTAATCGAAGTTCGAATTAAATACACATTTATATAGAATTAAACTAGAGCTTGATTTCGCGCAATCTCGAGTAACGTTTAGTTAATCTCTAATTTGCTTCGGAAGCTTCTAATCGACTTCGAAGCTCTATAATAATGTATAGTTGATTTAAAATCTAGAAGCAACTTCCTGTTTTGTCGACAAAGATAAATTAATCTAAGATAATATCTTCTCTACTGTCTATTTAATTAGACTTTCGATATATTGTCTCCAATAGATAATCTAATTAGTGCTCAACTAATCTTGCAGTTTTAATAGATATAATAGTTGCATTATCTCGATAGCTCTCTCTTGACTAGATAAGAGAATAGTCTAAGACTTTCAAAAATCTAAAAATTTAAAATATAGTACTATAGTCTAAGATTACATGCACAAAAAGAAAAAGAAAAAGAAAAAGAAGAAGAAGAAGAAGAAGAAGAAAAAGAAAAAGATAAGATAAATTAAGAGATTTTTCTCTTCTATCTGTTTACAAGATCTTGTTTGTTGCTTAATATTAGAAGTAGATTGATTGCGTCGAGTCGAGTTATCGAGTTTGAGTCGAATACTCAACTCGAATCTTAACAATTTGTATTAACTTAACTCGAAAGTTTTGATAATTCGATTTCTAAAATTGAAATTAACAATTCGAGTTGATTTCTATACTTAAAATCGAAACTCAACTCGAAAAATCGACTCGAATTGTTAAGACTACTATTTTTAGTAAATTTTATTATTTTTAGTAACAATTAATTGATAATTTAATAGAAATAGTTAATCTATTTAAATTAATTAAAAAATATATTAGATTGTTTTTATATTATATATTACTATTGTGCATTACCTAGAAAACAATTAAAAAAATCTAAATTTATACTAAATTTATACTATTTTTAGTATTCTTGACATTCTTGACAATTCGATTCGATTTCTAATATTGAAATCGAAAATCAAGTCGAGTCGAGTCGAGTCGATTTCAAAATAATAGAAATCGAATTGAGTTTCAAGTCGATTCCTAATATAGATTGATCGTCGAGTTGAGTTTTGACTTCAACTTTTGAAATCGACTTAACTCGTCGATTTCAACTATAGAAATCGACTCGAAACTCAATTTGATTCGCGCTAATTTGAAATCGATTCAAATTGTCAAGAAATCGAAAATTACGTTATTATGTCAAGAATTACTATTTTTAGAATTAAATATTATTAATATATTGCATTATTTGTATCTATAGATTCTATAAACCTTGTAGATGCGATTTATTACTATAATGTATTATTTGCATCTATAGATTCTATAAACCTTATAGATGCGATTTGTTACTATAATGCATTATTTGCATCTATAGATCCTATAGATCTTATAGATGCGATTTGTTACTATAATGCATTATTTGCATCTATAGATCCTATAGATCTTATAGATGCGATTTATTACTATAATGTATTATTTGCATCTATAGATTCTATAAACCTTATAGATGCGATTTGTTACTATAATGCATTATTTGCATCTATAGGCTCTATAGATCTTATAAATGCGATTTATTACTATAATGCATTATTTGCATCTATAGACTCTATAGATCTTATAAATGCTATTTAATGTTTTTCTTTTTCTAAAATAGTAATGCATTACTATAATGTATTATCTTATTATAATTTAGATAATTAAATATATTAACTATATATTAACTATCTATTTACAATATATTAACTATATATTAACTATCTATTTACAATATATTGACTATATATTGACTATTATTAACTATAATATAATTAAACTAATAGTCTTGACAATTCGTGTCGATTTTTCGAGTCGATTTTCGATTTTAAATCTACAATTCAATTCGAATTGTTAAGATATATAGTTTATTTCGAATGCAAATTTCTTACTTGAGACGAGCTTATCTTAAGTAAAAATTCTTACTTGAGGGAAATTTTGTCTATGCTAAGTCTATGCTTAGCATAAGTCGAGCTTAACAAAGCAAAAAGATTAAAAGTTATAAAAGACGCGTCAAAGATATGTTGCATATATCTAGCATATACTAGATATATAAGTTAATCTTTCTATTACATTAAGTACTTGTAATTTTGTTCAATTTTAAAAACTTAAAATAAATTAAATTTATGCTTAACATAGTTTACAACAAATTAAACAAAAATTATCAACTTAATCTTAAATGCGCAATTTCGACGCATTTATATAATATGCAATTCAAATATAAATTTAATATTGCTATAATATATATTAAGACTATATAGAGTTTAAACACAAGTTGCGCGTTAAGTCTCTAACGTATTTTGCGAAATTAAAGTACGTTTATCGCGTCTTTTATCTTTATCTTTTCTAAATATCTATAGTAATCTAGTATATACTTCTGATTTTATCGACAAATTTATAGTATAAATCTAATATATTCTTTAATTTTATTGCTTCTAGCATCTAAATATATATCTAGCATAAATATTGTCGCAATTTAGCTTGCTAGTCTTAGAGCATATTACAACAATTCTAATATAATAAATACAAAAAATTTGTCTTCTTTAAAGTATTATTATAATAAGTATAGCATAGACAATGTTTGCATCTAGTATACATTAATTACACACTTAAGAGTTTTATTTTAATTTTAATCTTAATTTTGTAATTAAACGTAAATATTTAATTATAGCATAATTTTACGTTAAATGTATATTAGATTTATATTTAGCGCAAGTAAGATACAATTAAGAAGATAATAAATCTAATAAGAAGAAATTTTTTGTTGTAATCTAGTTTATACTAAATATTAGCAATATCTATTATTAAAGTCGAGAAAAACAATAAGCAATCTACAATTAAATTTGATTTAAGCTTAGCATATATTAAGTATTATTAATTGCGTCAAATTTTAAAACTTAAATCTTTTTGTTTAACTTTATTGTGTAAGTTATATAAACTTAGTTGCAATTTTATATATATTAAGTATAAGCAAATGCGATTGTACAATAACGTTAATTATTTAAATATATAAGATAACTTTTATTATGGTTAATTATTAATTATTTGTATATATAGTTATAGCTTTATTTATGCTTAATTTATGTTAAGTTAAGATTGAAATTAAGCTATATTGTTACTAGAAAACGTATTATACTAAAGCGAATAAGCAAATATATTAACTATTAATATATATTGCATAAGCTAAGCATATATAGTTATTAATCTAGATACAAAAAATATTTTTACAAATATGCGTTATTTAGTAAAGAAATATATGTCTCTTTTATACTTAATATATGTCGAGCTTATATTTATTTAGTGCTTTAAAGCTTTAAATTAAATTTAAAGAATAACAAGATACAAACTACTTTATAAAGTCAAATTATAACTTTAATAAACGTTGCTCAAGCTAAGCTTATATCTCGCATAAATATAAGAATATTGTTAATATACTTATCTATTAATATACAAACAATATAAAGTATATTGCGTAAATTAAGCTAGCACTAAGCTCAAGCTAAGCTTATATCTCGCATAAATATAAGAATATTGTTAATATACTTATCTATTAATATACAAACAATATAAAGTATATTGCGTAAATTAAGCTAGCACTAAGTATATGCTAAGTTTATATAAGACAATTGTTATAATTAAGAATTTGTAACTCTTTTCGATACACGCTTCTATTGCGAGATAAGTTTATTTTATGCTTGTTATATATTTGATTTATCTCTTAACTTTCTTGTTCTTATATTATATATACAAATGCTTATCTTGTATTTTAAGACTTTGACAACACATTAATTACGCATAGACTTAATTTATATTAGATTTGCATTAGCACAATTGTTAAAGTTATTAATTAATTGTTGTTTATTGTTTTTTTTTTCGAATATTTGTCTCTCGACTTAAAAAGTATTCGCGTAAAGTATGCTCTTAATTTAATTTTAAATTATGCTAAATTTACGTTAATTTACTCTTAGCGTTAAATTAGTTTTTCGATTAAAAAGCTCGCTCTTATATATCTTATTATATTAATTTGTACTTAGCATATACTTAGACTATGCGCAAATTAATATATTTGCTATAGATATCAAATCTTTAAGTAGATTATCTTAATTATATTATAAGTTAAGTCTATATTAAGCATATGCTAACTTTAAAGAAGCGTAAAGAAAAGAAGAAATTTTGTAAAAATAATGTGTTTAAGATCTCGAAGATTTTCAAAGATTTATACTTTATTTATGTTTAACATATGCGTAATTAACAAAAAAAAGTTAAATATAATAATAAAAAGTTAAATACGACAATCGAGTCTAATAAGAAAGCTTAAGAATTATATATGTTACACTTATATTTATTATATACTTAGAAAAGAATTATAATACTTCTTTTAATTTAAACAAGAGCAAGTCTTGCACAATAATTAATTATATTAAAACTATACTAATTTTATGCTTAACAAATGCTTGCATCTTGATCGATATTCTAATAACAAAAAAGAGTAAAATATTATTTGCGAATTTATATTTTATCTATATCAAATTTATGTGCAACTAGTTCTTTCTCGAATAAATTTAATTCTATTAGCAAAGAAAGTACGTGCAATTATCTCTTTATTTATATTGAAATTATGCTAAGTTTATACTTAACTAATATAATTGTTGCAAAAACTATTGTTACGTCTACGACTAAGAAAGTTGAAGATCAAATTGGTTTTTATCGTATATATTAAGCATATATTAAGCAAGAATTAGAGTGCATTAATATAAAGAAGCTTTCTAAATTAATTTATTAAGTCTTAAGCTTAATATATTCTATGCTTAATAATAAGATTTATCTCAACTAATTGTATACTCTTTGTTGTGTCTAGCATATACAATATAGACAATTAAGTACTTCTTTTTTCGACTTCGATCTAATAAAGTAAATTAATACTTATTATATGCTTTGCTTTTGCGTAATTGCTATTATAGTTGTAATTTAATATAAAAAAATTCTTTTGCAAATTAATTTGCATTAAAGTTTAGTCTATATCTAGCATAAAAATCTTATATACTTTATTTAATTTTAAATCAAGATTTCTCTTTTAATTATGTTCAAATATATGTTAAGTCTATATCTTGTCTACGTTTGCTATATATTTATCTTATTTGTTATTTTAACTTTGTACTTACTTCTTTTATTCTTAATATTATTGTTTATAAAATAAAGTTAAACAAACAATTATAATAATTTGTTGCGTTGTTGTACTTGTTAGTTTTACAAATAATATAAATATCTTATATATAATTTTGTCTTCGATTGTTTCTTTTTGATTTCGAATCTTTTAATAAAGTAATAAATTTTTTTTCAAGTTAATGTTCGACATAAACTCCATATAAGTTAGATTTATGCATAATACTTTAAGATTAAATAAAAGTTCTTAAATTATTAATATTATATAGTATTTGTAAAACAAAGATATAAACTTATAAGCTAGTTTATCTTTGTTGTTGTTTTAATTGTTTAATTAATATTGTTAATTTGCTTGCAATAAAATTACGTTTAAAATACACTTTGTGTTGCTAATAATATCATATTTCTTTAATTTAACAACTTTTTTTGTTAATTTCTTCTCTTTTTTTTGTAGAAGTTTATTACGTTTTTGACGCATGCGTTGCATACGTTGTTCTTGCACTTGATTCTTAATTTGATGTTTCAATAATATTGCTACGTGTTTTTTGCTTGATTTTGATGTGTTATTTATAGAGTTTGAGTCTAATTTATGCTTATTTGAGCTAAATAACAATAGACGTCAAATTAATGTTCGACGTCTATCTTTTTTAAATAGTGTCTCTATATATTGACGTAATAAAGAAAATGTTTTAGAATTTTTATCTAACATATGCTAAGTTAATTCTCGACGTCTATCTCTTCTAAATAGTGTCTTTGCATATTGACGTAATAAAAAAGATGTTTCAAGATCTTTATCTAATATATGCTAAGTCGATTCTTGACGTTTGTCTCTTCTAGATAGTATCTTTGTATATCGACGTATTAAAGAAGACGTTTTAGAATCTTTATCTAATATATGTTAAATTAATGTTTTGACGTCGATGTTTTGTCAAATAAGTAGTTCTTAAGTTGCGACTTTAAGATATGTAAAAAAATTTGCTATCGAATTTAGATGTTATATTTGTGTCAAATTTATACTTAGAATTAAGTCTATTTAAAAAGAGTATTATATAAGAATTTTTTAGATTAAAAGAAAGATATAAATGTTGTCAACAATGTTCTATAATTCTTTAATCTTTTTTATCTATAGTTTAATTAACTATTAAGTCAAGTTAAATATAAATTGACTGTATATATCTTTTTTGACTAATTGAGCAACAATACGATTAAATTTACTACGATTGCGTTAAATAAATTAAATGTCTTTTTCTATTTCGAAATTGTTCTTTTCAAATATCTTAATAGCGTGTTTTCTTATTCTAGTATATAATTAGCATAAATATAGTTTAAAACAAATATAAATTCTATCTAAATATAGAAGCAAGTAGTAATAGCTTTTGTCTTGCGAACTTATTGTCTTAAAAATAATTGCTTTTTTTTATGTTAATATAATTGCGAACTAGCGTTTATTAATGCAAAGAAATCTTTGATTTCTCTTTATATAATTCGACAAGAATTTGTTTTGTCTTTCGATATTTAATTTATGTTTTAAGTTTAAAATATAATATGCTTATACTATTTATGCGTTGTAGTAATTTGTTAATAGTTTCGATCTCTTAAAGTTGATTAATAAGATAAGTTGTTAAATAATTAAAATAACGTTTTCGAAAATTACGCTTAGAATGTGTTCAACAAAAAATCAACATATATTCGAGATATTTAAATTACTTTCGAGAGTTGTTAAGATTGTAAAGATATTCTTCAAATTCTTAAGACAAGACGTTAATAATATTTGTGTAATTCTAATATATACTAAGTATATCTCGAGCTTGTTTTTTGTTTATATTTATTGTAAAAGTTCGCAACTCTTTGTTTTTATAATCGATATAAGAAATTTAAATAATTTGACGAGTTGTTTCTTTTAACGCTTTAAATATTTTAATAAATATTGTGTAATAATTCTTGATAGTCTTTACATTAATTTATGCGTAGCAATAGACGTTAATTTCTATTGCAATTTGAGCACATACTTAATATATATTGTATATGTATTAAACTTATAATAATAATCTTTGTTTTAACTTGAGATATTGTACAAATTTGTTTTGTCTTAAACTTGTTTAAATGCAAAATTTATTTCGAAATATAATTGATTTATAAAGATCTTAGTTTAAGCATAAGTACAACATACAATAATATATTGTTAAGAATTTTTGTTAAGATAGATAATGCTTTTAATTTATTGCTTCTTTAAAGAACGTAATTAATGTTAAGCAAATTCTTGCTTAACTTTTATAAATTGTAAGCTAAATTTATGCAAAGCTTAAACTAAATATAAACTAATCTTTTAAGACTATTTTAATAAAAAACTTTTCGAATTTTTGTTTACGAATTAATATTGTTATGCGATTTTTTATATTAAGATTATTGTGTATATAACGTAGACTAGCCGCGCTAACCCGGAAATGTCACGTGCAAATGCCAAGACCCGGGTCAAAAAAATTCGAAGAATCGAATCGCTCAAAGTAGTTTAGTCGATTACCATAAGTAGTTTAGCGCGCTTCGCACTAAACTACTTTGAGCGATTTGATTTCAAAAAATCGTCACGACCCGATCTTGGCGCCGGGTCGAGTTAGAGGGGTGATATCATAACCTGGCTCGACGATCAGTCTAATATAACGTAAAGCAATCTTGTTATATTTAACGCGTAAATTAAATATAATAGAAGAGATAATAAAGCGTTTTGCAAAAAGTTTAACGTAAACAAAATATATATTAGATGTAAACTTAATTTACGCGTTGTCAAAGACAATAGATTTTGTTGTTTAATTGTCGCAATTACGTTGTTAACAATTTTTTGAGACATTTTGATAAAATATAATAAATAATAAGCATAATCTTCGCGTACAACTAGCATAAAGAATAGAAATTAATCTTGATTGACAAAAATATAGATGTTTAATTGCGCATCGCATGTACTAGTCTTGATTTTATCGCTTCTTTAAGAATAATTAAATTCTATATATGTTTAATATATATTAAACTTGTATCAAAATAGAATTGATTGTAGATAAAGTTTCTAAAAGTTAAATATTTAATAAAGATGCAATTTTGTGTGCGTTGTTATAACTTGTAGTCTATTAAGACGCGAAAATAATTAATATTAATATATACTAAGTTTGCGTTAATAATTCGATTTGTGTGTTATAATATTGTATTGAAAAGTAAAAAATATTTAATTCGATAAATCTATAAGATTAGCTTACGAACAATATAAATTAAGTAAGAGTTTATCTTATAAGTCTTTTATATAATAGACTCTTAATTCTTGTATACGCGAGTTATAAATTCGAAATGCACACAACGTGTGCGTTGATTTTGCTATTTTTTAAGAAATCTATAATATTAGATCTCTATGCGACGCTTTAATTGCGCGTTGACATTTATTATATACATCAATTAAATAAAATATTGTCGAATATTGTTAATATTCTTAAGCTTAACTCTATTGTATGCTAAACATATACGTAGTATATCAAGATGCGCGTGTTCGCAATATTTGATTCTAAAATATTTAAAACTTTAACGTCAAATCTTGTTTGCTTTGTCTTTTTTTTTAATTTCTAAAAATATAAGAGCAATTTAAGTAATCTTAAAGTTAATTGCGACAACAAAGAATTAAATCTAGTTTTAATATAAGTCAAAATTATATTATACTTAAATTAAATATATATTAAATATATATGTGTTAATTAACACTTTAATAAGCATATTAATTAACATCTTAACTAGTATTGTGCTTTTTTTATATACAAAATAAAAAAAATTCTTTAGATGCGTATATAAATATGCTAGAATATTGTAATAATATTGCATTTTTAATACAATTATTTGATTACATTCTTCGAAGATAATCGAAATCTTATTAACGTTAATAAAATTCTATATATAATAAATATTAATTAATTCAATATATAATAGATATAAAGCGTAGAAGAGAATCTATTTTTTTAAGTCTTGTAAGCAATAGTTTGTCAAGACTATTAAGATCTTGATTGTTTAATATATTTTAATTTTCTTAATTGTTTATAAAAGTATTATTGTAAACGTCTTAATTACTTAATATTGCATTCGATTTAAAAACATTAACGTTGTTAAGATTTAAAGTCTACTTAAATATTTAACAAATATCTCGTATATAATAAGCATAAAGTAAATTTTAATTTTATTTATTTATTGCAAAATTGTTTGTTAATCTTAATTTGCAAGATTCTTAAATATAAAAAAATTCTTCTTGCTAGAAAACATATAGATATTAAAGACGAAAAAATTGTTAATACTATCGAAAGATATATTGTTATTAAGATTTGAATTAAATATAAACTAAGCTTAAATATAATATATGTGCAAAATAAGTAATTAAATTGCGCAAATAAAAAACTATATCGAGTTTATGTTACGTCTAAAAGCAATTTATGTTATAACAAAATTTAGATCTTGCAATACAAAAATCTTGTTTTTGAACTTTAATTAATTGCGTGTTATAAACTTTACACAATTTTAAGAATGCAATAAATATAAAAAATTAAATTTGTGTCTAGTATATATCAAGAAAAAGCAAAACTTTAAGAGTTAATTTTTATTTAACACTAAATAAAGAAGTTTATACTCTACATAAGCTATATATATATTAAGCTTGCATCTCGATCGCGAGCGAAAATCGCTATAAATTTCTTTGATTCGATAGATTTATGCTAAGCATAGGCTTAGCATAGACAAAGTTCCCCTCGAGTGGGAATTTCCACCCGGGATAAGCTCGTCCCAAGTGGGAAATCTGCACTTGGGTTAAGCTGTAACCTAGAATTGTCGATTCAACTTCAGGAATCGAATTGCCAAGACTTTCGAGTCGAGTTGATACGAATCGTCAAGATTTGAATCGAATATTCGATCCGAACTCGATAACCCGACTCGACGCGATCAGTCTATCCTAATATTAAAATCGACGAATCGAGTCGATTTCTAAAGTTGGAATCGAAACCTGATTCGACGATCAATCTAATTAGAAGTCTCTGTTGTTTTTTCTAAACAAGAGTAATTCTTGCATCTTAATATCTTAATTGCTCTATTAGTTTGCTTCTCGCAAGCGTAGTACTTCGCAAATAGTATAGTAGAAATAATTGAAAATAATTGAAAATGCAACATGTAATAGAGAATTTCAACTAGTGTGCAAAATTACTTTGTGTTATTTAATATCTCGCTTATTTGTAGTTCTTAAAAATAGCATTTTCTAATTGTCTTTGTATTCTAGTACTTTGTTTATATTATCGTAAAATACGTAATCTTATCGTAATATAGCATTACTATCAGAAGGCTCTGGCGCTCCCGCACCTCCCAGACGAGGGAATATACCAACTCTGATCTCTAGTTTAAACATCTATCCCTGAATCATACTTCCGGCGCCTTGTTCAAGGGACAACTGCGTTGAGCCTATCTCAATCTAATCAGTGTTTTCGCACGAAACTCTTCTTTGGTTTCAGAGCAGCGCTTGAAAAAGATAAAAGAAACTCTTTATAATCATCGATTGGCAAAATAGTGTTATTGTGGGGGGCGAAGTCCAAGCAAAGTATAGTGGAGTACACGGAGTGGCCTCCTAAAATCTATCAATGGAAGATCTACAGCTGCTTGTCGAAGCGTTCGGAGATTTTGATGTCTCGACAATAATGCGGAGCTTGGAAGGATTTTGAAAGTGATTCCTAGAGAGCTACTCTCAATAAGTCACGGCATCCCTCGGTCGAAACATGCACAACGAGGTGTGGCGCACTCGAAACAAATTCATGGGCTCAATGTGACGCATTGACCTACCTTACTGACAAATAGGTGCAGAGCTCACCAGTATTCAATAAGTCCTGTCTGTTTGGTACGGAAGTCCATCACCCTCAGTCAATAGTCACATGCTGAAGCAGGAATTCCTAACAATGAACTTGCTCGTCCTGCTCGCACCTATCCTGTTTGCCTGCCCAGCAGCCCCGCTCCAGATCCTTCTACCATTATACGAATACCCTGGCGCCTCCGCCTCCGCCTGGGCCAATGCCACTGCCGCGATCGCAGCCTACCCGACAGTCCAATGGCAAGTCATCATCAACCCCAACAGCGGACCGAACACGACATCCTACCCTACAGATCCGAACTATGTCACCGGCATCGCGAACCTGAATGGCTACCCCAATGTCATCACCCTAGGCTACGTCGATACCGCATATGCTACGCGAGCATATTCGGCTGTTGTGAAGGATGTGTCAGTCTATGCGGAATGGGCGAGCTATACTCAGGCTAACATCTCTATTGGTGGAATCTTTTTCGATGATGTTGTCGGCAGTAGTGGGACTGCTGCAACGGAGAACGTGTTGGAGTACTACCACAACATCTCAGCCTACGCTTATGCGGTAGTCCCCTCCACCATCACCCCGGTTGTCTTCAACCCCGGCGCTTTAGGTCCCCAGCAACTATTTCCATATTGCGATACGATGGTGGAGTTTGAGGGTTCAGCATCGAGCTATCACGATGATATCACTATCAAGACTCTTCCTAGCGGGAATCTAGGGCAGAGTGCAATTATTATCTACGACACGATGACGACGACGGATGTGAAGAGTCTGGTGCATACGATGGTGGAGTATGGCGTTGGGCAGATCTATTTTGACCATGGAAGTTGCTTCTATAAGGGGCAGCCGACGGGCTGTTACAATCAGTCGGGTGCTGAGGAGCTCGAGGCGCTGGCCGCGGCTGTGGCGGCGGGGTGATTGAGGGAGGAAGTGGTGGGGAAAGAACCATCGTGGTCCCGAGTTCAGCTATTCAATTGTCTGTTGTTTCGTGGAAATAACAGAGATGATCCGCCGAGAGAGACTTGACAACAGCATGAAGTAATGTTGCAAGGTGTGGTTGCTCTAAGTAAAACTACTTAGGAAGGGCGCAGAGTGAATTTCGAAATGATAGAACGAGAAATACTTTGACAGAAGACACAAGCTAAACGCATACCATACGCTCGAGCCCCGGATACTCTGTAGCCAAATACAGCCAGGCACCTGTTCGCTATACCCAGGATGGTAGATAAGGTCGACCCACGACTGAGCGGCGATTTTCCATTCAGCGATCGCATCCTACAAAACATCGAACAGAATCTGACTGAACAACAATATTCCGCCATGTTACGTACTTATGACTGGCAATCCACTTCAATTTGATGCAGGATCCTGTTGCAGTCCGTCCTACATGAACTGTTCCTATTTAGGATGATCAACCGCGTTGGCCAGCTAGGAGTACCGCGTAGTCTACATGGGACAAGGTTGATCTCCTTTTTCCAGCTGGCACGCGACAGTTGAGTAATTGGCGGTCAACCAATCCCGGCACTATGGATGATCCAAGTGTATTTGGGCCGGAGGCGGAAACCAGCTGATACCTGCTACAACTATATTTGAGCGCTTCGGTCCCCGGTCCTTCGGCGAAGGACGGGTTCGAGGTTTTGATCATCAAGAAGAGAACAAGAGAAGCGCCGAACCGCCGAATCAAACCACGTTGCTCGCAAGATCTTGCATGGGCGAGCTCTATGAGCCTATTGACTGCTCGTCATGCCTGTTCAACAGCAGCTGCCCGACCTCTCTCAGAGCTATCGACCGTCATTATATGCGGCAGCATTTGTAACTTACGCAGTGACGGTGAGCGCGGTCTTCCTTCGTTTCACTGCGCGACGTTTGACCCACCTCAAATTGTGGTATGATGACTGGCAAGCTGTCGTGGCATTCGTACGACACCCCTGGCAGCTGCACGCCTTGATCGTTACTGACTCGATGTCCAGCTCGCCGCGACCGCTTTCTTCATTGATTCAATGGTTTGTAAGTCCTCACTGGGAAAGGGCTGCCAAGGACATCTGCACTCCACCGCTACCTCCTCACATTCAGGAAACGGGACTCTTTTGACTAGCGTATATGTCCAGGGATACATTTTGGCCTCGGCGTATATTATCAAGCAATATTAGCTAGCTATGACACAATCGTACGCAATACGTTGTTGAATCTTTTTGTCGAAGAGCTTTTCTATTCCATCGCCACGGCCTTTATGAAGCTATCTCTGCTCACACTCCATTGGCGCATCTTCAATGTCGCCAGTATCTGATGGCTAATTAGGGTTTTGGCAATCGCCGTGTTCGGTTGGCTTGTTGCGAGAGTATGTCATCCTTTCTCGGTATACTGCTCTACATGAACCAATTAATGATATGTCGAATTAGTATATTGCTATCGTCTTGCATTGCATCCCGGTGGCGGGCTATTGGGACAAGAGCATACAAAATGCTACTTGCGACGTGAATGATGGACTGTTCTTCATTCGCACCAAAACCGCCAACTTTACTCTGGATTTCGTTATATTCATCCTCCCCATGCCGTACGTTCAGAAGCTGCAGGTTCAACGATCTCAGAAGCTCGTTGTTCTCACCATATTCACGCTTGGTGGACTGTGAGTTAGATCTTCTTACCAATACAGCATCGAGGGAAGGCTACTATCTCCCTTTATCATTTAGCTTTGTCTCAGTTTCCATTGTTCTCTTAGTCGTTTGCTACAAGCTAGACAACACTTCTCCGTATGTCTCCTGGACGATTTCCCCAATCGTGCTCTGGGCCGGCACCGAGATTAACCTGGGCGTCGTCGCTGCATGCCTGCCTTCCCTTCGACCAATCTTTCTCCTCATCCGCACAGGGTCCGCAAAGCCACCCTCAACAAAGGGTTCCCAGCGTTTTGACAATACCTACGCCCTGAAAAACAGCGCGGTTGCCACGTTCGCTTCCGGAGGTCGCAATGTCAAGGCCTTCTCTGGAACCGACACCGAAGACGAGCACCATCCGTTTTCGATTGTTCAGAGTTATAAGAATACTGTGGATAAGCAATAAATCACCAAGGACTCAGCTACTCCCGACTCCAATATTGACCTTGAAGAATTTCATCCACCGCGGGATTAAGGTCATGGTGCGGGGGGAAACCGATGTGAAATACTCAAACGTATAATAAGGGAAATGTAAATATGGAAGTATTTTAATAAGGAGTGATGCTCTTTCAGGTAAGTATGAGAGGTATTCCTAGCGCAAAGCCTCAAACCGATTGCAAGTATATCGAGCGACTGCCGATCGTACATCACCCCCAGCTAGGTGTGAATATCATCCTCTACGATCCATTGCTTAAAATAAAAGAAAAAAGACATTGTCTTTTCACTTCCGAGAATTATAGGGGGTTTTCGCTATGCCCAGAGAGGAACTTGGAGAATAACGCAGGTTGAATTTAATATTATTGGTTCTGGAAAAGCACAGAATACCCACTCTTGCCAGTGCGTGATATAGATTCTAAATCCATAGGCGAGGGAAGCTTTCGCGTCTTCTGATGCCAATCTGTAAAAAGGGAGAGGGAAATGACTTGAATAGCCAGCCGAGACCCATGAAAAGTAAGGCAGCCGGTCAAAGGGAGGCTGTCAAGGCACCAAGGTGAAACGAAGGCAAGAAGGGATTGCATTCGCGTCAACGTGGACAGCAGCAACCATTCATACTGGCGCACGGATGGGTAGTATCGATGTACGGAATGAAGTGCCACTATTGACAACTCTAGCCTGGTGATTCGAGCGCTGATTGTCCCTCTACCCTCTATTAACATAGCCTTCTTCATCAAGTATCTCCTCTCGCTAGCTACAAAGAGAAATAGCGCTCTACTACCGGGTAGAGAGAACCCGAAATACTCTGACGACTCTCGCTTCAGTACCTGCACACTGGCTATGAAGCAGATACTCGGATCCCTTGCTCCTTGTCCATCTCAAGCGTAAGCCTGAGTCCACAAGGACGGGTCTCAGGCCCATCTACCTTCCATCATCTCAACCCTTCTAGCTACCCGCTTCAACGCTGCTGTATGATAGACGTATCCAACACGAGTTGCAGTCCCGGCTGTGCCGGTCGGATATGTAGGTGTTGTACCAGTAGGATGATAAGACGTCGTGCCAGATGGATAGTAAGGGGCAGTGCCCGTACCCGTTGGATAATAGGGAGCGGTGCCTGATGGACGAAGAGGGTGTCCCTGGTTGTACGGAGCATAATAGGGCGCATAAGCCACGACGGAGGCGGGCGCGACTAGGGCAAGCAAGAGACCTTGAGCGAACTGCATCGTTTCGTCCCTCCACAATCAGAGCAAAAGACTTCTCAGAATCGGGTTACGGGCGACGGCGGAGGTGTCTGCAGGGAGACTATGGTGAGGGCTTTTGGGATTTGGGAGCGGTTCTTGCTTGGAGCTTCGGATGATAGAGGAAAAGCGATCGACATTCGACGACGTCAAGAAACGACTGGTATGAGAAAGCGAGACGATTGGCGAAGCTTCCGCCGGACTTGAAGTGAGGAATTTTAGCTCTGATAAAGAAGACAGCAGCTCATGATATATGACTGACCAGGCTCCTGCGAACGATGACGCGAGAGTAAGAACATCGAGCGTTCTCGTTCCACCACATGCCAGCCTGCACCTGGTCCACAGTTCGCGAGCTCACCCGGATCAGCTAGCCAGCCTCGATCCATGATATGAATGCCAAGGGATAGATAGGAGTACAATGATGCGCACAGGGAAGGGAAGAAGCGGATGGATTGGACGAAGCGGGGAACATGATAAACGAAAAGGAGAAGAACGAGGCATTCAGAGACGACGAGGACCCACTCTGACAAGCTGGCCCTGCATGGCCTGCAAGTCTCGGCGGACAGCAGCAATGGCCATAGCCTGAACAGGACGAAGTTTGGAACATTTGCTGTCCATCCTCGCTAATCCCTCCACATCGAAGATGCGACACTGGCAGGAGCTGCAGGCTTGAGAGATAAGACTCGGGGCCATTTGGGGATCGTCATCTTCCTGGCGAGAGCCGGTTGACACAAGGGGTACAGAGGCGCTTTCTCCGTACTTTTCACGGAATGAGTGCAGTCGATAGGATGCGAACAGCTGAAGAAGGGTGCCCAGGCTAAGTCGTGGGCTTGTTGAATCGATGATTGCGAATTGGAATGGAGGAGCTCGGGCAAGGGAACGACAAGCATAGAAGGTTTAGTACATGTACTTGACCCTACAGGATTGTGCCTGCAGATGAGAAGGATACGAGATCATGCCCTAGCCTGATTCGGACTGGCGGGTGAGAGAGAAGATTTGCACATGATGATTGCTCATCGTCCACGGTGCATCAAACGCAATCCAGCGACACGGTCGCATTCGATGCCACCTCAATGGAAGCTGAAAAGCTTACCCCACCCGTTCCCATGTTTCAGGCATCTTGGACGGAACAGTGGCCTTCCCGTTCCGCGTTGCTGCATTCGCTCTGTCCGCTGGCCTTCGAGTAAGCGGCGACGAGACAATATCCGGATTGCGCAATGAGGAAAGCCCCCTTGAGTTGAAGTCCTCGCGGCCAGATCGTCGCTAGGACCGATCATCAGTCCCGACCCAGCAGCGGATAGCGGGTTCTGTAAGACTAATACTAGAATCCATGCTTTCTTGTTGTACTCTCAGGTACGGGAGTCGTCCGTTCCTACCTTGGGGTGGTGTCAATGTCGAGTGATCAGACTTATGAGCATATCCGTGCCGTGTCGCTACAGCTGCAAAGCGCTCTCGCAACAACGTTGTACGGGTGTACATGGCGATGCCATTCATCCTCACTGGAGAACGATTCAATCATAGCATCGCTATTGGCGCAAAAGACGCGAATATATATCATGTCAGCCCGCACGTTCTGATATGGATGCGGATTTGCTCGGCAAGGCGCTTGATGCGCATCAGCGCATTTTCATCGCCACTGATATAGATTTCCATCAATCGACTTGCGCTGCTGCCAGCCGGCTGTCAATGCTATCTATAACTGCTCCAGAAGGCTGTGCTATCAGTCAATGCAGAACGTACTCGAAAGTACCTGCGTCCTTTAAAGTCCAATCGAAGTCTGATTGAGTCTCTCGCCTGCTTTCAAGGTGATAATGCTTCTCACAATCAGCTTTGTGGCGTCTCTGTCCGTTGCATTGGTCAGCGCTCGTCCTCCCAGTGCTCCAACCGCTCATGTTCGTCGCGCGATTCCCGCAGCTGCTGCTCCTGTGGCAACTTCGTTTTCTGCTGGGGTGGTCACACTGGAGTACATTGAGGGCACGTCAACCTTCAAAGACGTCCAAACGTATATCGACTACGGCACAGCTATACCCAGTAATGTCTTGGCCCAGATTGGTACCGATACCGCGGGCCTGCCGGTCGAGACCGATCCGTGTGGACCCAAAGTTCAGGATTCCTACTCGCCGCCAACCTGCAATCCCAGCGGCACGTTATTGACCACGACCAACGATATTGATGCCATCGAAGCCTTCGGTTACGATGCCAATTACGTCTATCAAGTCGATACCCCGGCGGCATATGGAGTCCAGTGCTTGAATTCAACCACTAGCAAGGCGGCGATCAACACCAAAAATTGCGATGTTACTGCGGTAGATGTCTGCAACAAAATCCGATCAAACTATTCACCTCGTGGCAAATGGGTCTGGTCAACGGTCGGTGGGCCGGGATGTGCCATGGCATACTGGCTGCCTGCGTACAACGGCAGTGCGCCAGCGCCACTCAAAGACAGGTGTGAGCAGGGCATCTATCAAACAATGGTGGACTTGTGCATTACAACACCAGACGGCTACTATGGTCTATCGAATGTTGCTGCCGTAAACCTTGTACAGTTGCCAGGGACCAATGGTACGGGACAGCAGGTGAACGCCGGGTACCCGAGTAAGTGAATCTCTGAGCATCTCTTACTCCTTTCTGAGGGTTCCATGAGTAGCAGCATCCGCTGTAACACATACCTCATGCTTCCATCTTCTAACTCCAGGAAAACAAGCTGACTCCGAAATTCACTTAGGTTACTTGATAGCGCCGGCACCGATAGCATGATTGATGGTTGCAAGAGAATTACGGATCGCATTCCATTAATTTCAAGAAAGGGAGATGGCTTCCTGTGAGCGGCGCTCTTGCTGCAGGACGAGCCCACGATACTGGAAAGGCATCGAAGGCCCTACCCAAGTACGGAGCTAGCTATCTGAATTACTATATCCGAATCGCACCTTCCTGAGAATTTCGCTCTGTTCTGAAGATTGATGTTATTGTACTCGTGGTTTTCAGAAGCCCCAATTGCTAATCCAAACCCTCCACCTCGAAGGCGGCGTGCTCCAACGAAGCTCCTTGTCCACACTCCGTGTCAATAGCGGCCTCTGCAGGTGCATCAGATCGATCATCATGGTAGTTGGCTCGTTCTTTGAACAATGCGGTAAATCGACTCCCGTGATCCCTGTCAAATTTTGCTCCAGCCTGCTGTGCAACTCCTTGGCTGAAACGGGATGTCGCATGAATTCCCAGTACAGCCTGCTGAGAAAGGTTTCGCCACAGAAGAACTGGTCATCAAAAGCCACATGATCTGCAGCAGCGCGACGGATCGTTACCAGGTAAGCTATTATCGTGCGGCGGACATCGTTGTGAGCGCAATCGGACCATTGGCCCTCGAGAGCCCACTGCTTGGTCTGATAGTATGGATGATTGATTTCTCTAACATTGCCCTAAAAATTATTTGAGTATGATACCGAGAACATACATGGTGAATTTGCATCTTACAAGATCACCAACTAGCCAATTGTCCTGTTTCTGAACATATAGGTTGTCGGGTTTCATGTCATTGTGGCACTGATGATTTTAGCCTCGTCAGGGCCGGATTGGATGGCTGTACATACGAAGTTTTTATCATGCATCCGACCTAACGTACCAAGCACGCGATATAGACCCGGCCTGAGGGCGATGTCGAGCTGCTCGGGAGTCCTTCGCTCTTTCTTCAAATATAGAGCGAAATCCGAAAGAGTGCCTTTGCTATGCCCAATATCATCCGGGCCAAGATACGGTAACACCAGCTGCCACTCAGACTGGTTCCATCGTTTTCCTTGACTCGAAATCGTGAAATAATCCAAAGCTGGCACTATGTCCAACCTATGGTTTGAAAGCCTGTGCTTTGAGAATAGCTGCTCGTCATGGGTCTCCAATCGGGAATTACCAAAAATTAGAGCTGCAGGTATTTCTGCTGGCCAGGTGATCAACGACACTTCTTGAATTGCTCCTATGAGACGTTCGGGCAAGCGGTTACGTGGTTGCGAATGGAAAGTCTTGACGGCGACAGCCCGACCGGTACGTGTGTCGTTGTACAGCCTTACAGTACCCTCACGACCGCTCCCAAGTTCCCGCGCAAAGAGATATCGCTTGTCGATATCGAGCTTCGAAGGCCCTGTCCAGCTACGGAATATTCGTTCCGGAACTATCAGTGGCGATGACCAATTTGATGAGCTGGCCGCATTTGAGAAATCCGTAGCCGTCTTCTTTAGGTCGAGCGGCGCAGGTACTACAAGCACTAGGGTAACGAATAGCAGTATGATGAATAGAGATAATCTCACAGCACGACGGCGCAGGAGGCTATGACACCGTGTCATCTCGCATCCAGTATGATCTTAAGACATATTTGAGCCAAGACTGTCAAAATGGTGAAGCCGGCGATCGAAGGGAAGGCGCGGATGTACGCTGCACGCCACACATGTACTACAGGCACGATTGACCTCACACGGTGACAAGGGGTTGGCAGCCACGGGCGCCTTGATTGACCTCTACCGTGGCTCGTGGTCGTGCAAGTCCTTCAGCCAACATTAAAGTAATTGCAGCTTCCAAGGTTGATAGGACAGCCACTTCCTCCCAAGTAATTTGCGAGACTAAAAGGATACACCATAGAAGGAGAAGATAGGAATGCGACCCCCGATGACGGCTGCCTCTCTTCTTAGGGATTTATTAAACGTATGGCTGGGGCGGCAACTCTGTAGGCATTCAACGAGATCGCCACCCTTGATCATTGTCTAGACCTGCTTGTTGCGATTGCTGCGTAAAGGTTATCGAAGACTTCGAGTTTCAACCAAGGCTGCCTTCCATTCACAGCGATTCTCGTCGCAACTTTTGGCCAGACACGAGTTTGCACAAAAGCTGAAGCCACCTTCCCCTCGATTCTGCAACAAGGCTTGTGGTCTCCCGTGCGCAGCACCGATTGTCCTAGCTCTGGTTAAGTAGCCCGCCGCAATGAGTCAAGCGTCGATATCAGGACGGTTGATGCTCGGGCAGGTAAAGCATGGATCGAATGTGAAGTTGAAAAGAAAATCATGGCCGATCGCCGAGTTGAGTCGCTACGTCGCTAATTGGCAAGCAACAGGAAGTAATGTGGCCAATGATTCACCTGACATGATCCTTTTCACAGTGTCGTCGATTATGACAAGGCCTACCTGAATGACAACCCCGCTGGCACGATGCTGCCACTCCGATCGAAATTCCCCGGCAAAGCCACCCTGTGTTGCTTCCAGCATCGCTCGCTGTTAAGAATTCTAGAGTCAGTATTGCTCTTTCGGGAAGAACTTCAAGCAGGCAAAACATGTTTTGGGAGTAGGTACTCCTGAGACATGTTGCAGTACACTTCGCCCAATACGAGAGGCGCGAATACTAACCACGGCTACACGAACGAGCTCCCATTCAAGACGCCCTCCCAGACATCGGATCCCCATACACATACCTCGCGCGCTAAGGCATAAACGACCTTGGGGCGTGTTTCCCGTGTGGAGCTCTATCTGCTCCAGCACAGCCTCATAGTACTGTTCCAGCGCTCGAGCAGCAGGTTGAATGGGATCGAACATGTGCAAGAGCTCCACGTTCGTTGTCCAGCCCTGCCCGCCAATGTCAAAACCACGGCGAAAGAGGGAGAGATCTGCTGGTGGAGGTTGAAGCATATCTTGTACAAGGACGGAGGGAACATCAGAGAGCGGTAGGGGGGCTCCTCTCCTCGAGGTATCACGGGTGATATTGCCATCATATGTCGCGTTGCGACTGCGAGTCGGCTTTGCTAAAAGCGGTGTGATGCTGCCATAGAAAAGGACAGTGAGCAGTAGTTTGACAAAGTTCATTTCCGGCTCCGGTGTCTGGCGATTTTCGAAATTCACTGGAAGCACTGGCGTGGGGACATGCAGGACCGGAACTTTGTGTACTTATACCTTGCACAATCCTCTCCAACAATACGCACATGTAGAGGTCCCACATATAATGATGCGGCTATCACGTCGCCTCGTGTCGCTGTAAGATCATGAGGACGATCTGTAGCCGAGCCGTAAGAATGATAAGCGAGCAAGTCATTAAGGTGAGGGAAATGTTTCGACGTCCCAGCATCGCGTACCAAGGATCAAGGCAACGGCAGAAAAAGAGATAACAGAAATCGGATAAGACCTTGGCATTCTTAGAAGCGCCGGCCGAAGAAGACGAACAAACAAGGAGCGTGAACGGATTAGACATATTTATTGGTATTCAGCCAGGAGCCACGGTTACATCAAGACAACTGGGCAATTCCGCTGCGCTTGTAAGAGTGGTATACCGATGCTTTAACATTAGAAACTCAACATAATCCATGAAGCGGAATGGCGGAAACTCAAGATAATCAACACCGATAGCCAAGAAGGTCAACGACTACTACGTCGCATCTAGTGATTGACTTCAAAGTCTAGCACAGGGTCAAGTCCATAGACCTGTAGTGTATCGTTCGGCCGTCGAGATGTACCGACAGTAATTGCAGGTGCCAGGTCTGGGAGACTCTGTGGTAGGTGACATGCCCATGAGTACCCGACTATGGATCATCCACGATCCTTTTCATGAGTCTAGTCCCCGTCGAAGCCCTCATTGAATGCTTGAGCAGACTAGTAGAGTATGAAGGACGCGCCGACGGAGGTTGGTCACATCTGTTGCCACCAGTGTTTGCCCTGGAACCTCGTGCAGAGAGAATGGCATCTGATGGCGAAATAAAACATGGGTCATTAAAGCACGTCCGCCAGCTGAATGAAGAGTATGATGTAACAGTACCCAGTGAGGTCCTCATGATATCCCTGGAGAAGAGTTGGTGTCAAGTAGATGGAGTGACAGGGATCGAGCAATACCACCAGCCTGACAACTCGGTATCGCAAAGGCTGGAGAGTGTGAGCCCCATCGGCATTGTAATATGGTCGCTGAAGCCTTCAGCATTAGTATTAGCATTCGCATCAGCGATGAATATGAAGGAGAAAATCCGAGTCGTGGCTGATAAGCGCCACAGTCGCGTCTGGGCAGCCCCCTTCAGAAACAGCGTGGACTCTGGCCACCGGTTGAACATTACCTCGATCAACATGGACAGAGATTCGCTCGATCGCTCTTCGTCAGAGCTTGCAGTCGACCCTGTATCCTTCAACAGCTCTGCAACCAACAGTGGTAACGATCCGGCCCTAGGTGGAGACAGCCCCAAAGGACAGCAATTCCCTGGCCCAGCAAATGACCCGTCACCGGCAGTAGAGAATGTTCTGCAATCTGACGTGGGCTCAATTCTCCCTCTACATGTATGAATGATCCTGAATTCAACAGATCGGCATCAATACGCTGCTCGCTCGCCTCAAACAAAGTGTCGCCTCAGCCCGAGTATGGCCCTTTTGAGGAAATCCAAAAGCAACAGACTTGAACTGACAACGTGCAGGAGTTTGCAGCTTTCCTCAAGAAGCGATCCACCCTTGAAGAAGAACACGCTCAGGGTCTGAAAAAGCTGTGTAGAAGTAGTCATGAGGCTGCGCGACGGCCAGACAACCGGCAAGGATCCTATGCCCAGAACTACAACGAGGTCATCCGCATCTACGATAGAATGGCCGACAACGGTATTCAGTTCGCCTTGTCATTACATCAGATGCACGAAGACCTCCATGAACTAGCAGTGAACATCGAGCGCGGTCGAAAACACTGGAAGCAAAGTGGGCTCAATGCGGAGAAAAGAGTGCAAGATTCGGAGTCTATGATGGAGAAAGCGAAGGCCAAATACGACTCGCTTGCCGAAGATTACGACCGAGCTCGTACCGGAGACAAGCAGTCAGGGAGAGTCTTCGGACTTAAAGGGCCAAAGTCTGCTGCCCAGCATGAAGAAGACCTCAATCGTAAGGTACAGGCGGCCGATTCGGATTACTCCATCAAAGTTCAAACAGCGAAAGCCCAAAGGCAGGAACTTGTGAGTACGTTGCGGCCGCAGGCCATCAACGCACTACAGGACCTCGTCAACGAATGCGACTCTGGGTTGACACTGCAACTACAGAAATTTAGTGAGCTCAATCAGCCGAATAATACTCTGCTATCATTTTGTTGACCGCGCCATTAGCATCATTCAATGAGAAGCTCCTTCTGGGCAACGGGCTTTGTGTAAGCCCACTCAAAGGCCAAAACAATATCCAAGGCCCAAGGAGTCTACGGGATGTGGTCCACCAAATCGACAATCAGAAGGATTTGAATAACTTTATCTCCGGTCATTCCCCGAAGGCGAGTGGCCGGCCTTCTGATATACGTTACGAACGTCATCCAGTAAGGAGTACAACGTTCGCTTGAAAAGCTGGGGCTCACAATGTTGACTGTCAATAGACTCTGGCCAACTCGCAACAAATGCCTCCACCGAACGTCCGATCACAGCCCCCAGCCAATGCTCAGACTAATCCGACAGCGGGACTTACTGGGCCCCCTCCACAAGTGGGTCCACAGCAGGCCCAGCCCTTCGGCCAGATAGCCGGTCCACCACCAGCTTTCGTTCCCATGGCTTTGAACAGTCAGAATGGTTCTCCACATCAGCAGTACAACCCCCCAATACCAGGAATAGGACCCCCACAGCTACCTACGCCCCAGCCATCTACGCCCCTCTATCCGCAATCAGCGACATCAATGCCTACTACATCTCATAATGATTTGTCTACGGCCGACTTGCCACCTCCGTCAAGGCCGGTATTTGGGCTGTCGCTGGACGATTTGCTCAGGCGGGACGGATCCGCGATCCCTTTGGTTGTTTATCAATGCTTGCAAGCGGTGGATCTTTTCGGGTTGGACGTTGAGGGTATTTACAGACTTTCGGGATCGGCTACTCATGTTGCGAAGCTTCGCGCAATATTCGACAACGGTGAGCGAGCGCTACACTCGTGTATGAAATCACCCGCCTAATTTGTCAAAAGACTCTAGCCAGGTGGACTTTCGGAACCCCGAAGCTTTCTATCATGACGTTAACAGCGTTGCTGGCTTGCTGAAACAATTTTTCCGAGATCTCCCGGAGCCTTTGCTTACACGGGAGCATTATCAAGGCTTCATTGAAGCTGCACGTAAGTCGTTGAACCTTCCTCTTTACTTCGTTTGTGCATGCGATTTAACAGAATTCATAGGAATTGACGATGATGTGACCCGCCGGGATTCCTTACACGCTATTATCAACAGCGTTCCAGACCCGAACTATGCTACATTACGTGCCTTGACGCTGGTATGCAATGTGAACGACGTTTCTTGTTTGCGTACGCTGATCCTTCAACAGCACCTCAATCGCGTGCAAGAACACTCAAACGTGAACAGAATGAATGCGGGGAACCTGGCCATATGCTTTGGGTGCGTTTCTTTAGCCCTTCATTTCCTCCGGGTCTTTGAATCAGCCGCTAACAGTACACTCAGCCCCACGCTCATGGGCTCTAATACGGGCCCCAATATCGCGGACGCTGGATGGCAGGTCCGAGTCATCGATACCATTCTGCAGAACACTTATCAGATATTTGACGATGACTGACGGGATGCGTAATGATAAAACTTCTTGGGGCTAGGTCGGGTATCTTCTTGCCATCTGCGTCACAACATCATGCTAGGGGGAAGACCAATACTGAGAAAGCCATTTGACGAGATGAAGAGCGCTGGGGAAGATAGCAGCACGGGTGAAGCGCCACAAGAGCGCCTTGCCTCTCTGTCACAACTGCATGTCTTTTACAAGTAGTAGCATTTGACTGATCTCTTTGCCTAGGCGCACAAGCAACTCTATCGGCTTTTACTAGGCATGGAGTAAGCTTCGAGATTCCGTATCACAATGAACCTGCCGCTTACCAAGATGGACAATATGAGCGACGCGTGAGCATCGCATTTCTTTCAAAGGCACCGTTTCGGCTTTCTGTGCGTTCTCAAGCCTATAACAGGGCCTTTTTTTACAGTCAAACGATAGCACATTGCGTTCTTCAATCCAGAGCTTTCCGTCCCTAAGTAGCCCTGACGATCAACGGCGTCTTGTAGCGGATGCACATCCCCATATATGTGTATTTACACACCAAAAGCACGTAGGCAAGTATGGGTCCTTCGAGGTACCTTGTCTATTCATGGGAGAAGGCACATGATACATGTGGAAGCAGACATTACTGGAAATTAACACCGCGTGGCAAGCGTGGCATGCTGTGAGGCACGTCCAGGGGCTTGGTCCCTTCTGGGCACAATGCTGGCAAATCCACCCATGTCCTTAAGGCAGCGCAGGTGTGGCATCTTGGAGGTTATCCTGTGGCGATCGCTTGTAGACGAGGTTGCAGCCATGGTATGTGAGCTTACTGACTTGAGATAAAACCTTCACGGGCTACGCCCACTTCTTATTCTAAGCTATGTACAAGTAGTCTTATATGCAGCGCAATGAGGATGTTGAACATGGCTTGTGCCTCAAAGTCCAAGCATTGTGTACACTAGCTGTCGAAATCCACCCTGAGCAGGCTGCCACATATTAATAGCAAAATCTACACATAGAGTAAACGTTCCCACAAGGCTGTGCGGACCAAACCTGTCTTCAAAATGCAAATAGACTACGGAGCTCAAATGTCGATGTTGATTTATCCAAGCTCTATTGAGCAGAAGTACATTCCTTCCAAAAGAAGCTGAAAGAGCTGTGATTATACAAACCTCATATCACGTGCATTGATCAACGGAAGTAGGGCTGCGCGATCCCTTTGAAGGTTTAGCTGCGGGTACAGCCACCAATCAACGAGTGTCGATCATTATAGTTTCTATAAAAACCCAAGTCATACCTGACCTGTGCCCATCGCAACTGTGCATAGCCTTTGCAAGATGAACACTCGAAAGCTGTAGACTTGGGCTCATGTTAAGGTATGCCAAGCCACATGATTTCAAAAGGCCGAGGAACGCCAGATAAGGCTAGGAGACTAGTTCCATCGAAGAATCGAGATGTTTAGGAGATTTTTCAGAGATGGAGTCTGAGAGACAGGCTCTGAGAGAAGAGCTCATGGCTCTGTACCACCAACCCCGTTCCCGGATGTTTCACCGGCCAAGCAGCGCACATGGACGAAGTCCAAGGCCTGAGTGGCGAATGTTCCCTTGGAAATGTTAGCTTCCGAGTGCAGTGATGTGAGAACGAACTGTCATAGTGTGGAGTTCTCCGATAAGCGGTCAAGGCGGCCCCAAGATGGTGGCCGGCCTTAGACCGCACAACCATTTCTTCTCTCCCTCTCCCTCTCCCTCTTCCCTTCCTCTCCTCTTCATCATCCTTCCCTCAGCTCTCCCCGTCGAACATCTTCGCCGCCACTTGTTCCAAGCTCTTCGACCTTCCTTGAACTCATCCCATAGCACGTAGACATCGTCACGCAAGACACTGTACACCGAGCAAGTCGCAATGGCTCGCTCTCCTGCTACGCCCGACAAGGCCAACACGGAAGCTCCTGAGCACTCCTCCAAGGTTGCACTTCCTTCCATTGACAAGATCAATTCGGCCTCCATGATCCAGCAGGCTTCGGTGCATGAGCCTTCTCCGGCCAGCACGTATGGAGAGACTGCCGGCTCTAGGAGCGTTCCCGCGACTCCTCAAGAATATCGTACCACTAGTAAGTCACGAACTCCCCTGTTCGAGTTCCTTATACCCTAAAGGTTCGCTGCTATGACTTCACTTGCATTGGGTTCAATGTTGCTCTTCTTGCACAATGCTCTGGCGCCGCTGGAGTGTCGCCAAAGCAATTATCGTGTAGTGCCTAGGACGCCTCGTTCGTCCCTCTTACACATTGCTCGTGCTGGCGATGAGTCCCAGTCGCTGCTCGACATGTATTCATCTCTGTACTTCGATGAGCCAAGCTGATGTCAACCTAGGTGCTACAGCAGCTCTGGAGCAATCTTTGCTCGCAGTCAAGCTGGATGATTCGATCGAGAGGATCTCTGTGTCTTCAGCTGGCAAATCAAAGAGCCACGCATCCTCAGAGCACCGCACCGATATCGTCCGGGCAGTGCCCAGCGCGGCCAGCCCTTCGTCTAGTGCTAGCGTCGCTGCCTTTGGGCCTGGGCGCAATGCCTCTGCACGCTCTTCTCCAACTTCGACTCGCTATCAGAACATCATTGACAGCCCCAATTGGCGTAAATCCGCGAGTTTCGTGCGTCAGTCCGCTGTTGCAAACGATGATCCCTTCGTGTCCGATATGGCAGCTAGCCAGCCTTCGACCCTAGGTAAGCACGGAACATCTTTAGCAATGCAGCAACATGTGACTAATTGGTCAAGTCGACGATCAAACCTTCCATCCTCGCGAAGATAGAGCTGGCGTTCGTGTCTCCGGTGACAATGCTCAAGCTGTCTTGCCACCGAATGCTTGTGTTTTCGTTGCCAAGTAGGTACACTCGATTCATACTATCAGCTGCGACTAACGTTTGGGTAGCCTTGTATCGTCCAAGAGCGATGACCAGCTCGAATACTCTGTCCACAGCACCTTCCAGGCCTTCGGTAACTGCTATGTAAAGATCCGACGCGACAACAAAGGCATGCCCTTTGCTTTCTGCCAATATGAGGTATGATTATACTGCCACCCGGAGTGTTCTCGGCTTACGAAGGCTAGCATGTTTCCGATGCTCAGCGTGCCATCACCTGCGGGCGCGGTCTAAATGTCGATGGACGTCCTTGCCGGACTGAGGTAGCGAAAGTAAATCGTAAGTATAACGATCACTGTTGTCATAAGTCAACAATCCACTGACTGGCTTCGTTCTAGGCTCCTTGTATCTCTCGAAGGTCACTGGAGAGCCGATCCCCGAAGCTGAAGCCCGTGAGATCATGGGACGTTACGGGGCTCTTGAGAGAGTTTGGTTCTGTTCACAGACCGATAGAGAGATGTTTCGTCTGCCGGAAGGCGTATGGATTATGTTCGCCTTCTTCCAGGATTGCCGTGACGCGCAAGCGGTAAGTCGTGATGCCGCCGTGGTCGTGCTGTTGCTGAGCTGTACTAGGGATTCCGTGACCATCACCTCTACCGTCTTGAGCAGCCCCGAATGCCAGACGAGATTCGGGCTCGAATGGCTAACCGCGGCCTTGAGTCTCCGTCGTCGCAGCTTCGTGGTAGTCCAGGCTTTCCACGTCGTCATGTCATGTCTCCACAGACAAGCAATGGACGAATTCTTGACTACAACTCCATTTTCGTGGGCAACCTCCCCTCACACGTCGACGAACATCTGCTGCGTAGTACCTTCGGCGCCTATGGACGTATCCGAAATGTTGAGATCGTAAGAAAGCCGTCGATCAACCGTAAGCCTTCTCTTTCCTATTGCTCGAGTAGAGAGCTGACCATCTCGTAGCAAGCGGCAAGAACATCTTCGCTTTTGTCGAGTACTACGAACACGAGGAAGCCACTTTCGCCATACAGCAAACCGTTACCATGCAGGGTGTTCGCCTCCGCGTCGAGCAGAAGGAATCCATTGACCAGTACAACCGCCGCGAACCAACCACAATGTCAGGCGGTAGCCCCGGTCATCGATACTTCGGCGAAACCCAGGATGCTCTAGCCATGCTCTTTCAGCGAGGAGTTACTGTTGGAATGGCTAATGCAGTCGCATCTCAAGCCCAAGCGCTGCCTTCCCCGGGCTATGGCACGGGCGCGTACCCTTACTATTCGCCATATAATCAGTCCCAGTATGGGCAGTACTTCAATCCGATGGCCGTCCCATTCGAGAGCGAGTCACCGTCGAGCTTGCAAATGCATGGCAACCTGTATGCGCCGAACGGTCTCGGTCAGATGCATTATCCTAGGCCTCCGCCACAGTATGTCCAGTACCCTCAGGTCCCCCAGTCTGCACCGCGTCCGACCAACTACCAATGGCCGCCAGCGATTGACAGCAACACTGAGACTGCTGCTCCGTCTGCTGTCAATGGTGGCGAGACTCAATGAGAATTACCCACATTTGGACCTCGAATCGTCGGCGCTGCTAACGTTGCGCTCCTTATCTTACGCGTCCATTGCTCGAATAACCGACGAACGCTTGAGTGGATGATACCTTTAATATTCTTCATGAACCTTCGCTCACGACTGGCTCGGTATAAGAGCAGTCTATATGGGCATTCGTGCTCTCGTTACCGAGGTCATGGATCCTCTGCGATCTTTATCCAATATCATTGTCGCCGACCTTGGTATCAGGATAGGCGCAGTCGGTGTTGGCTGGAGATCTATGGCGGTTAATTCGATTCTTTCTTCATCTATGTTTTATGTCCTCCAAAGCTCTTTCGAGATGGCTGTCGTTGTAATTCGATACTTGCTTTTGATATCAGCACATCATCCTCTATCGAAATACAAAGGGGCACTTAGCATCCACACATTGAGTGCTCTGGCTGAGTTAAGTGGGACGAGATAATGGCAAGGTCTTCTGGTAGCACATCGATATGCCCGCGAATTCGTGAAACTAGCAGCGCCTGCGAGGCATCAAGATACTTACTTGTTCTCGAAGGTCCAAGAAAGGAGCTGCTAGGCCCACACGGGGTAAGTGTCATCTTTCAAGCCCTTATCTTATCTAAGTAGCTTGGCTATCGTTGGTCTCGAAGCAGTGGGCGTAGGACGTGAGACACTCTACATCAATGGTACCTAGCAATCCAACCCTGTTTGATCAATCAAAAAGAGTGCAATCTTTGCAGACAGATGTCAAAATGGGCCAGCCATCTTTTCAGGCATCCAATGCGATCATCTATATGACCTATGCGGCATTCCTGTAGGCCTCTAGTAATAAGCGCCCCGTACCGGCCATATTTTGCTGATTGGACACACTTTCGGGCTTCAGGGTGTCAGGTCTCTATGTTGCTTGGTACTGGAGACATCAGTCCAAGTCGGACTTCCTGGCGAGCAACCGTACACAAAAGGGTTAGCTACGATGCCGCTTCCTTTGAAAGATTGGCTCGTCTACAGTCTCGCCATGCCTGCAACACAAGCGATTATCAAGTCCACTAGACAGGAAAGCTAACGAAGTTGACAGCAATACCACATGCCTTGAACTTCATAGCTTCGGGTGAGTGTAGCGCCACATACGCACATGCTGCAAGCGGCAGCAACGACCTCAATGGACTGCACGCATACCGGGCGGCGCAAAGTTATACTTGATTGTTGGATTATGAGATGCGCATGATGAATAAGGTTCGTATACAGAAACAACGCTTGCCGATGTTCCAAGATCTACTTTCACGGCTATTCCTATGCTGGGCGAACAGATCTTGGACGGAGGTAAAGCGCGGCTTGACTACGGGTGCGGATTGCCTGCAACATCTTTGGATTCACCTTAGTGCCATAGTCACGGAGAGATCTGGACATGCTTGCAGGCATGAAGCTGAGATTGTACCGTAAGACTCGATCAAGATAATACTTGCGTGAGGAACGTGCTGCCGCTTCCCCCTTTCTCCCTACACTTACAGCAAAGACCGCTGACGACAGGCTATATTAATCACTGATAGCTCTGGGATCTGGAATACTTTTCTCCTACCGTGAAGTATCCACCATTGCAGGTGTGCAAGGCTTGGTAGTCTACGCACTGTCTTCTTCACTGCCCCTCCTTATATTCGGTTTCCTTGGGCCTATCATCAGAAGACAATGTCCCGAGGGTTACCTTTTGACGGAATGGGCAAGGCAGAGATATGGGGTAGCGACTGCTCTGTACTTGAGTCTTCTCACGTAAGAAAAAATCACGCGTTTTCCTCCATGACTCTTAATTAAGGGCTTTCAGGCTTATCACTCTCTTTCTCTACATGGTGGCAGAGCTCTCGGCTCTTCAGCAGATCATTGAAGCCTTGACGGGCTTCAGTGGATTGTCTGCTGTCATCGTGGAATGCGCCGTCACGACCATCTACACGTGTAAGAACTGGTGACAGCGCTCTTATGACATCAACTGATACTGTCATAGCTCTTGGAGGTTTCCGTATCTCATTCATAACCGATAATATCCAAGGAGCGATGGTCGTGGCCCTGATCATTCTTGCAGTAATTACTGTAGGTGTTGAGACCCATATTGACAAAAGCCTTGTCCAATCGTCACGCTTCCTCGATGCTAGCTTGCTAGGGTGGCAATTGATCTATATCCTTCCTGTGCAGTCCTGACTAACGACTTTTTCATTTCTGGATTTTGGATGCGTACATTTGCTTCCAAAACCGACAGGGACTTAGTCATTGGAACCTCTATCGCCACGGTGGCAGTGACTATTATCCTGACCCTCGTCGGCGCCACAGGCCTACTTGCTGCCTGGGCAGGGGCATGGCCAGGAGATCCAGCTCACAATGGCAGCATTGCGTTCTTTCTCCTTCTCGAGCAGCTTCCGGCATGGGTTGTAGGGATTGTCCTCGTCATGACTGTCTCCCTCAGCACGGCTGCCTTCGACAGCTTGCAGTCAGCCATGGTATCAACTGGCAGCAACGACATCTTTCGCAACGAGCTTAACCTTTGGTGGATTCGATTGTCCGTTGTCCTGGTCATCTTTCCGACCGTCATTGTGGCACTGAAAAGCCCAAGTGTTTTGCAGATCTACCTCATCTCCGACCTTGTCAGCGCTAGTTCGATACCTGTACTGGTCATTGGTCTGAACAACAAGTGTTACTGGTGGCGTGGTTTTGAGGTTGTCGTTGGCGGTCTCGGCGGCTTGCTCTCGGTCTTCATTTTTGGGACTGTCTACTATGGCAATGCGCAGGATGGCGCCAATCTTCTGCTGTTGGAGGGTGGTCTCTATGCGAATGACTGGAGCGTTTTCGGTAGGCTTTGGCCAATTTTCCACCATGTGGACCATACGGCTTACCGTCATCAGGCGCTTTCGTTGCTGCCCCAGTCGGTGGCCTCTTGTGGGCGCTTGGTGCATTTGTCCTTCGCATATCTATCACATGGGCCCATGCCAAGATCAAGGGGCGTAGGTTCGATGCCTTTGATCGCCCTCGCCAGCTGGAGCCATCAAATTCTGTTGGCCGGCGGAATTCCGTCGACGAAGAGTACGAGCCCGTCAATAATGTGGAAGTTTCTCCTATCAAGGGAAAATTCTTCTGAAGCTTGAAATAACCATAGCTGAGACTGAGCAAGTACACGGAGACTTCTTATTCGTTTGGGTATTGATTCGTTTTGACTTCGTCCTTGAACGGGAGAGAAGGAGTCGGGTACACTTGACCTTTGATTATACGATCTACCTTTATACCGGCTACAGTATCTACACAGTCCTCCGGATCTACTCTCCCTACTTTGTGGGTACACGCTTCCCTACCGCAATATCTGTGATATCACTCTCGCCAGTCGTTCCCCATACTACCCACGGGCCCTCATTACCCTGCAACATTCGTCTCTGAATGACCAGATACTCTTTGACGTCCTTTGCTTCGCCGGTTCCCTTCACGACCGCCTCCTGTTTCCCCTTCGCACCTGGTATGATCCGTGCGAGTCTTTGCTTCGATTGTAGCCTCACCACCACCTGTCTCATCCCACACTCCTTCATCCCGGGGATCGGTAGCACCGTTGCCCGGTTGCAGACGACTCGTGGCCGGCGAGTCTCTGCAATTTTCTCCCATCGTACGCGCTCATTCCGAGGTCGAGCTGCGATACGGGATCGAAAGGATGCGTAGAGCCCCTCGGTGCAGGTGTTTTGGAGAACGGTCAGATTCCCTCTGCATGGATCATCCACCGTCAGCCCAAAGGCCACCTAGAAGGTGCGAGCGTGGGCTTACTCGGCGAACGCTTCGTACATCTTTTCCTGCAGCCGCTTGGCTATCGAGGGGAGTTTTCTTCGTTCTAGCTTCGGGAATGGCCGCTTCCTGAGACTGAACTTGTAGGTGTATACTCTGTGGACGGGCCAGACTCAGCGGATGATGACAGGAGAAAGGCTGATTGACACACCTACCCCCTCAGGTCCTGAAACCGTACTCTCCATCTATGCCATTCGACGCGTGCTCTTTCCTTGGGCTTTAGCAGAAGAGAGGGGAGCTTGTCGCCCGGGGGCATAATGAAGGTCACTTCTTGAGTTAGCCCTAGCGCAAACTTCCCGTGACTAAATCTCGAAACGACATACTTGGCAGAAGTCCGAGATCTTGCGGATACTTGTCGATGGCTGACGTCGTGGTCATGCGGGCAATCTCCTCCCTGTCTGGCTTTCGCATTACTTGCTGCATCGTTCGACCAGCCTGTCCCTTGGGTCTGCTTTGGAGAGTGGAGCTCGTTGATAGGCGTTGGACCCGGATACGGCATGTCGGTGGATAGAGGAAGGCGCACTCTGTGCGCCAGGGAAGACGCAAGGCCATTGTGAGTCGCAGGGTTACTCTCCTTTTCTACTGCACTTGACTTCCGCTATCGAAACCCGAAATATCGGCCTTGGCGCCAAGCCCGTCGGATTGTTCCGACAGTTTTCCTCGCAGCAGAGACACTACTGATTCCTGATAGCGAAACGAGCAATACTACCACTCGAATATAGATATCCAGGCGCTGCGACAGTTGATGCTGCCCTTCTCTCCTCCTGGCTTCCCCAGCTCCTCCTAGCTATGAAGATACAACCGCCGCGATCAATGCACCTCCGCTGACCCCACCGCCCGAAGACTCCTCTGAATCAAAGGGACGGCGGCCATCCCATGTCCATCCTCGCGTCGCTGTTCTCCTGGGTGTCAAGGCACACTGGAATGTCCCGCTCTTGATATGTCGTGCGTTCAGTACAGCGCCGGCCTTGTGGTGGGGTTTGCGGTGCGCTCTGACGTTCCTGGGAGAGCTTCTGCTGAGCGACGGGATGGCTTCCATGGGGGAGGTGTGGAGCGTTGAGAAGCGATTTCGGGTCACGGAGGTGTTTCTGGCTATACTTTGGGTATGTAGCTCTTCTACCGAGGCCGAGAATGATATTTGGATCGAGGGTAGCTGGCTAATGCGTGCTGATAGTGTTTTGCGTCGGCGTATCTCTCCTATTTCTTTACCGACTGTCTAATGTCTCGCTGGTAGAATATTCCATTCTCTGTTCCATCGCGCTTGTGCCGAATCTTACTTTTGACACAGGCTTTTGTACTATACCCCCTCTGCGACTCTTGTTCGCCTCTGTACAACCAATGCTTCGATCGCTCTGGCAACATCCTGGGTGTTGTTTCTATCGGGCGCTTCGGAGGACCCTCGTATGCTTCTCCCAGCTTGGGTCTCGATTACAACGGTGAGTGAGCCACGGTAGATGATCTGAGCCAGCTTGCTGAACGACAGCAGACTCTCACTGGGTTATACCATCTGACTCAGCGGAAGATCAATATCAAGAAGGAGACTTTGGCATCAGTCAACGTGTTTTCTATTGCGGGTTTCATCAGCTTATGCTCGCTGCTGCTCCAATTGCATCTGACGAGAGAGAACGACCCCGTGGTGCCGTTCTTTGTGATGTTGCGGGCTACGTGGGATTTTTTGATGCGAATTCTGGACTTTGCGATAGCTGCAAATCGAAAGCGCGAGTCAATGTAAGAACCAAAGTCTACATTTATATCCTTTAATGGCAACATCGACGTCTAGAGCACCACATGAACGAAAATATTACCTACGCAGCTAGCTCGAAAACCCCGTGACAGTGAGCTCCATGCAGTGCCTTGGCTTAGTACTAAATTCGAGACCGCGAAGCAGAAAAGCATCTGAAGGAACGCATAACTGGAAAAATGACGGACTGATCGCCCAGAGAAATCCTGTGTCAAATACTTTAGGTAAACCATTGATGCAATGACACGTACTTGGCCGCGTATACCCCACAGTTGGGCTAGGAAGAGCAAGGCATATGACGACTCGGAGCAAATAGCTCGATATCAGCGTAGGAATACGCAAGTGTATTCGGACTCGAAACTGTCTGACTAGGTCATATTTTCAGTAATTCAATACAAGCACGCATGCACGGTCGTGACGAATGGGTCTACAGCCCACGCCGGCAGCCGTTCGTTATCCCATCGTGACCATCATAACCAGGGTATCAGCCAACGCCCATCCCACACCGTAGATCGACCGATGTTCACCCACGGGAGCTGGAAGAAGCAGGAGAAAAGATTTGATGGGGCAACATCCTGCCTATCGTCCGCTGTGGACGGCTTGGTGGGTGGTGATCGGGTAGGCTTAAAAGCCATGAACCTTACAGAGCAGTCAGACGCCGGCTTCAGGTGTACAGATGTAGCTTCCTCACCTTGATCAGCTTGGTGTCAAGTTCCAAGCCTTCCTTCTTATCGACCAAGAATTCTTGAACATCCTTGCGCTGATCGCCTTGAAGTTGGATCACCTCGCCCATCTCAGGGTCGCTAACAATGGTGCCATTGCAAGCTGTGGAGCTCCCCATCAGCCAATATTCCGAGCGCAAGGACTATGAGTCACTCAAGGGTTGCTTACCGAACTTCTTCTTGATGACCTTGAGAATCTTCTTCTGATCGAACTTCTTGGGTAGACCCTGGACGGTTGTCAAGGTCTTACGACCATTACGTTCTAGGATGCAGCATGTCAGGTTTCATATCCTTGTAATCGTAGATAGAGTAGGGTGGCGCGGCGGCATTCCGAGACGAAGCTGAATGGGAATTAGTCGACGTACGTTGGATCCGTATATGGATGTAATTCTGAGACTGCTTCGTCTCCCCTGTATCTTCGTCGGCTTCGGCGAAGGGGTCTAGAAGTCGTACACAGGTCAGCGAAAATCGAGCAACGTCAGTGGTTAGCGGTGTTAGTGAGTGGGGCTGCAAAGCAATCCGCTTCGTCAGGATAGCGAATATTCTCTTGATCAAGAGTAAACGTTCAGTCAAGTCGTTTGGTTGGATTGCTGGCGACGAATGGCCCCGAAAGAAATGTTTTAGGTGCAGAAAGCAGTTGAATGCCACGTACCGAAGGTCTTGAGGTTTTCGATTGACATAAACTCGTTCTGTTTCGTAACTTGTTGGTGTGGTATGTTCTTTTGGTTGGATGGGAGAGGATGGGGTAATATGCGACTTTTGTTCTTCTGTGTATTGCTTGTACGGAGTGGAGAGTATTGATGTTGGTGATGGAATGTTTCAAAGAAGTAGAGGCCAAGTGAGGTGATGGAACAAGTGGGGTTCAAATGAGCCACGCTAATGACTAAGGGAATGCCAAGACTAACTGCAAGACATTTCTGTCCCCTGATTCACCGACAGTCACATCACCTGTAGACCAAGAATGAGACAAGGAATAACACAACCAGTAATTGTTGAGACAAACCCATCCATCCAGATCAGAGACTTTATACACCGCCCATGATCGCTTTCACCATGCTGTGTCCCAAAACATCCTGACGCGTCCCAAGTGAACAAGCAGATTCTATCCTTAACGCTATACCAAACTCTCAGTGACTCATGGCCAGGAACGAGAGTCATCTTTAGGGGCCAAGGATTCTAATGTGCTAAATTCGGTTACAATTCATAAGCCTGCCTCATGATGGTGGAGCAGCCGCCGGTGCTTCGGTCCCCGTACCAGTTGCTCTCCTGTCTTGGCCTGGAGGTAAGAAAAGGGGTAAATATGTCTGCAAACCCATCAGCAACTGGGCTTAGCACAACGGGACTGAGAGTTGATCGACCACCGCCACGGCCATGACTGCGTGAGCATCTTGTCAGCCCCCGTAGATCCGCCAATCTCCAAGTCTAAAACTGACCTGACATGCCAATACTGAGGTAGCTTGGCGTTCCAGCCTTCCCGGCCTGCTCGGGGGTCTCAGCCAGCCAGGTCTGAGTCGCAAAGACCAGCGATGCCCTTCCGGAGATTAGCATTACCTAAGGTGTTTTTCAGTAAGGCGAAGAACCCACCAGCCGATCATCCTATCAAAGCAGAATATCCATCAGCATACTTGAGTGATAGCGGTGTGGCTAAGGAACCACCGACTTGTTCTTCGTAAACATCTGGGATTCACACTAGTAAGTGACAATTAGAGAGGTCGGGTAAGATTTTACATACAGCGGCCATGGGCAATGTACTGGCCATGGTACTGGACATGTCTGCCTTATCATCCTTGTCTTTGGGGGTGTCCACCCAGGGTATGACTGGGCAAATCAGTCAGACATCAGGAAGAAGCGTTCATGGATTGCTACCAAGGTCAGGCCTCCTCATGTCTTTCTTGGAAGTCATTTTAAAGCCTTGAAACCTCCCGGAGCGGTTTGGTTGGAAGAACCACTAACACGCGGTTCTCCAAAGAGAAACTTGGGGAAAGCAAGAGCTACTATGTCTTGGTCGAGGCTGGAGAAGGCGTCGCTACTCGCCACTGCCCAAAGATTGAAGAGCGGTAGAAGGTGGTTGTTCTATGTGTACTACATGTAGGTAGACCAATCTCAAGGGCTTTCCGCAATTCCGCATGGCTTTCCTATAGAGACGCTAAGCCACTATCGATTGCGCTAAAGTAAAGGGTCATCTGCCGATCAGCATCGGGGGCGCGGGCCGCTGGCCTTACCCGGAGAAAGCGTAAAGTAAAGCAGAGGGAATGGAAACCCTGCAGTGCTGTACGAATAGTACTCGTATTGCTCACTCATCAAGCAGACCCTGGTCCACACCTCTCATCCTCGACCTCCGACCTCGTGCAGGGCTCACAGCATTGGGGCCAAGGCCGATCAGATGTTTCCACGCCCTCGAGCACCTTCGCGCCCCCAGATCACTGTCAATATGCCGAAGATGCGATGACAAGCAATACCTCCAGCACTCAATGGCCGAGATCAGCCAATTCGGCCTTCTTCAGGCCCCCCAATCGTGCTGCGTTGCCCGCCTCCAAGCAGACCCCGAGGTCATGCCCTCGTCAAAGCCTTTCTCAGCCGAACGCTATATCAACCACTTTGAGCAACGCCGCCGACCCGCCCGTTAAACGGCAGAAAGTGGACAACGAGCCATGCAAGTCGCGATCAGAAGCACACGTCAACTCTGCACCCGCCAATGACCTGCATGTAAGAAATACTTCTGCACAGCAGGCCTCGGACGACAGATCTGCGAAGGGCGTTCCGGGGCGGACAAGCTTGGTTTCGTCTCAAGACAAGAACCAGATTCTAAGATCTGGTTCTCCTCTTCTCCCGCTACGTCCAAGTAGGAAACCCACAAACGGTAGCCGCAGCAGTATCAGACCATCAGCGATTCAACGGGTTACTTCTAGAGGCAACGTTCAGAACAAGCCATACGTATTCGAAGCGCCCCCGTCTGCACCGCACTTCAGGGACGATGGTGAGTCGGTGCTGGAATGGAAGGTCACAAAAGACCTCGCTAAAGATTGTTGGTAGGACCAGCAGATTTCCATCCCTGGACCGGACACCATCTTGAAGACATGCTAAATGAACCGACGACGAAGAACGGCTCCTACGACAAACCGCATATTTCTCAAAGCGAAACGTCGACCGCGAAACATGCTGTCTGGTCTAGCTTGAAGCATAAGTCAGGCATCCAGGTTTTGTCGTCCCTGTTCATCTCGGCGCTCGATCAAAGACAAGCACACGGCGTGGTCACTGCCAATTGCACGTTCAAACCTCCCCCACGAGTTACTTTGACGGACACCAAGCGCGAAGTCTGGCTCCGAGATCTTGCAAATCCAGACATTCCGCTTCGCCGCCTTAGTCGTACCATCCCCCATGGAATAAGAGGCAAAGTCCTTCTGGACCAGTGCTTGGCAAAAGAAATTTCTACCTCTAGAGCCGTATGGCTTGCGAAATGCGTGGGCGCGAATGAAATCCGTGCATTCAAAAGGAAAGGCGCTGGAGGCGCCTTCGCTGTCGGTGGCGAAAGCAAATGGATCAAGGACTGGACATCGAACGTTGAGCAGTTCGTTGACACTCTCATTGGCACGTGCGGCAGCCCTGGTTGGAGATCCCGCATTAACTATGGGTAAGATGTTGATCTCGTAGCCGCGAAGCAAACCACTTACCTTGCTTGCAGGCTGCGGCTTGCTTCACATTTGTCTTCGGACCATCTTCTAGATCAGGATCACTATCTGGATTGGATCTTATCTTCCCTGCAGCATTGTGACCTGGACACCCTTCCTATTTGGATGCTTGTGATGCAGATCCATCGTCAAGAACTACTTCAGCAGCGGCAGCGCGGTAGACGCCTAGTCGAGGCCCTAATGGAACAATTGCACAAGGTATGTGGAGAACACCGCTCGACGGTCTCTGATAAGCGTTGACGGTCCCTTGGCAGACAACAGAGATCTCCAAAGGCGAAGTCTACGACTCGGTCATACAGCAAGTGGTACAGATGCTGAAATCGTTCATGATCAGCCATTCAAGTTTATTCTTGATGCCGAGGCTATGGTATCTGTGTGATCCAATTCTTCGCAACTGTATTGGCCCAGATGAGCCTGCTTTACACGAGTGCTTCGGACGTATCTCTAAGCGCAACCTGCGTCTTCTCACGACAGTTTCACATGAACCAGTATGGCGGGTCCCAGATACGCCTCGGCAACGCGTCATCTCTGTCCTGGACTCCGTCTCTGTAGACAGCAATTTTCCGCTTTTAGCAAGTGACTGCCTGGGAAAGATGGAGGATCTTGACTCATTGGTAGCGGTTTGTCTCGAGTGGGGCTCAAGTCTCTACAGGAACGGCGAGGAAAATATCTACATCTGCGCGCGCCTGCTGCGGCAATATAGCAAGGGTCGAAATGGATTGGATGTGTCAATAATGAGTTTTCTCGCAGCGAAGCCTAGACTCGAGGGCTTGTCCATCGCCAAACTATTCAGAATACTTACGGAACTGCTGCGGTCGAAGCACTTGGCACCTGGTAGATATGTATCGTGGATAATGGATCGAGGAAACTTGCGCGAGCCTTTAATGGCGGATCAGGTAACCAGAAGCCTTGCTTTTGCGTGCTGGACCGCATAGCTAATCCATCTAGAACGGTCATTGGGACGCTCGGCTTTTGCAGGAGATGCCTTTGCAAGGTGTCCCTCCGCACGTCTTGAATCTGAGGAGAATTTTACTCTCCCGCGTAGGAGCCTCTGTCAACGCTGAGGACGACGCTATCAATTCCCTGAAGACTCAGATCAGTGGCAGAGTCCCCGATCTTTTGTCGCCGTCTGAAGGGGGCACAACCCTCACAATGCTGTTCCATGACACGACACAACTGAGCGTCACGATAAGATCTGCCATTGCGAGTTGGGTTCGGCAAAGCGTTGCCGCCTGCTTCCGACCCAGTCACACGGAGGCTGAGCTAAACCCTGGAGTCGTTACACGACAAGAAACGGTGACCTGTCGCAGTACCACCAATTCGATGAGTTTGTGTCAGTTCCGGGAGGTCCGTAAGATCTTGGAGGAGCTTAGAGATTTCTCAATCCTCGCTGATGTTCTCCATATCGTCTCCAATAGTGCAGATTGTTCCGTTCTGGCTGCCGTTTGCGAGAGCATCAGCTACCATTTCGGCATCTTTGCCGCCATGGGAGCCCATGCCAGTCTCTTTAACGATCTTTACCAGCGATACGAAGATCTCCGTCATAGCAAGATCATCGACGTATTTTTGCTGGAGTCACTGATCGATCTTGGTAGATGCATCTCCAACGCAGGAAAGGAGGTCAAACGCATTGAGCAGCAAGCACTCCTCTACCACCAAAACTCAACTGTAATCGCATGTTCTCCGATTTCTGAAAGTATGGCTGAAGCCGTGCACTCTGCTGAGTCACATTCTGCTGAGGATATCGAGCAAGTACTCGCAAGTGGCACTAGCATGGACAAGCAGACGCTGGCCCAGCTTTTCGAGGCCATAATCAAGCGCATGGAAGCATCTTGGACTGATTCGACGTCCAATATGGCATCCTATGCTGAGCTACTGATCCGATTGCGCGGCTTCGGTCGGAAGGATTATGACAGTCTTATACATGGCTGGGTTGGGCATGTTTTGCGCAACCCAGCTCGTCCTGCACTTGGCGAAATATTTGTTCCGCTGATATGCAGCGCCTGTCTGATGTTGAAAAAGCTGCTCGAGCTAGCGGTGTCTGTTTTAGATGAATCCAGTCAACATGACCCTCGAGCCGTACTTTCTGTCGAGATGCTTGAAATGCTCGCTACAATGAGCGCGGATGAGGCACTTACGACACATCAAGTAAGGGTGCATCGACCTGTGCGACTTCTGTTTGCTAAATCTGTGGACAGAGCGGATACCGTGTTCGTCTGCAATATGGTCAGGCTGTCCGAAGACGTCCAGGCTCTACGCTTCCCTTCCTCCAAGCAGCCTTCCAAGCATGCTCGGACACAGGAAGCGAAATGCATTCTCGGGCATGTGCCTTATCACGACGTTCGGAACTTCGAGTCCTCGTAAATGATCTTGCCGTATATGACCCGAAAGCCTTGATTGAGCTTGGCCGCTCAGTGGGGCTTGAGGCTATCTTGATCGAGTCGCAAGCCACTTTCCAAGACGAAGGTGCGATACACCATTAGAAGCCTTTGATAGCCATTGACGTTGACAGGACGGTCTTATCAAGACACGGAGCGGCAATTGACACATATATTAGTCCAAGCCAACAACTTCAACGCACCTTTTTGTCGTCTGAAACTCGAAGCAGTGCTTGCTGAAGCTATTGGTAGATCAGCGAATCCTGCTATGACATTAGTCACGGCTTTACAGAAGGCTTCTCCTCTCGATGCAACTTCAAGAAGCCTGTTACCGAATTTAGTCGCTGTACTTCCCCCTAGCCAGGCCACTCAGGTAATATATCACCGCCCGTTGCCCATCACTTAAGACTAATCTCGCCACAGATTCGGCGTCATGTGCAAAGCGAGATCCTCTCCAGATTGCTCTGCGATGAAACGCCTCCGGACGGGACGGCTAGAGAGCTTGTTGATCCGCTACTTTTGGTTATGGAGGCCAACGCGGACAGGAATGCGGACCAAATGATGTTTCCGGCCGTCGCACAGGTTGGAGAGAGGCTGAACAATATACTCTCGTCCCAGCACTCAATGCTCAACCAGTCAGATTATGGCTACTTGGAAGTTGCAGGCGACAGCGCCCATTCTTCCCTCCATGATTTCTACGAGTATGTCATGCTTCCGCTCTCTGCACAATTGGCTAATATGAACAGAACCAATGTGCTCCTACGTCTTCTTACGGTCCATCAGTCAACGATGCAACATCCCAAATTCCCTCAAGCGACCCTCTGCCTGATACTCTTGTCTTTGAGTGTCTTCCTCATACATCCTTCCTGGAGCAAGCAACCTAACCTAACCGACTACATACACGATGTCCTGAACATACTTTCGGATTTCCTGAGCGACGAAAGTCGCACTCAATGCATGAGCACACTTCGAGATCACTACCACACTCGTGATCCACGCTTACGTTCCATCTTCGACTCTTTGGAAACTACGGAGGATGAATGGTTACAATTAGTAACCGACGCGCCAGCGAGACCTGAGTCAAAGGTCCCCGACATCGCTGAAGCAGTCTTCAAGCCGGCGACTCAGCCTTTCTATTTGCGTAAATGGGAGATGATGCAGGACGCCACCCCGTTGATGGGCGAGAATGACACCAGTCTTAGCCTGACACTCTTTTGCGCACGAAGGTCTGTCTTGTAACGCAACGTTGATATGTGTGGATGAGTGATGATTTTGGATACCATATAGCATACTTTCATATTTCAGTATCAACGCAGCAAACGTGTTTTATGCTGTCGAATCCTTTGATTACATGCATCGAGAGTAACTCATAGCGCGGACAGCGACAGGATGAACACGATCACGAATCAGAAATAAGAGGTCATGGCATAGCGTTGTTTCGGTCTCATTTCGATTTCGAAGCGCTGACAGGAGGTACACATAAAGTAAGGTACTGTCAGGGCTGATTTTGTTTTACCATGTCTTTTCAAGGCTAGGGTTACGCGCAGGGTTCTCCACGGCTTGCGAGCAATGATGTAAAGACCTGACGGTAGGTTCCTCTTGAGTGCATTATTCTCGAGTTGTTCCTACTCCTTCATTCTCAAGCAGGTGACACTTTGTGAGGTTCTGCGGTATCAATTATTGAGGTCCCATGTTCTGGGAAGTATCCAGGGACGTCATACTAAATTATCAATGTCGCGGTCATGGAGCTGCATTGATATCCGCTCTGATCTAGTAGCGTTTTGTTCGCTGGCGCTCAACACGTGAGATTATCTGCTGGCTTCGTATTCTCTTCCCTCTGGTATCATCTACCGCGAAGATGCAGCCGTCTACGAGGCTATTTGCGCCTGGCTTCCTCAAGCGTAGCGTCGACGAGTTCAAAAGATGGTCTGCTATGGGTTAGTGGGCCCTCTTACGCGTAGTCCACTGCTTATCAGTTACTGCGCAGCGCTGACTCCGAGCTTTTTGTAGCTGTGAACCTGGAAGGCATCAAGACTCCAACCGGGCCTTATCACTTACTCGACTTTACGAACCCCGAAACTACCTTCACGTGCAAAACGATGTCCGATGCCGACTTGGGGGGGTCCTCCACCGTAAATCTGGAGCATGTGCCTCGGTCAACTACAGAGCCTGCCCATGCCCGGTTTCATGGCAAAATATCCATCGACCTGCCGCGCAACAGACCCGAGGTGCAGCGAACTGGATATGCTGCCTGGAGAAATCGCGATAGACCGGCTACTATCTTCGGCAAGAGCCTCTGGGATATGGACCCCTACGCGTACCTAGCTTTACGGGTCAAATCGGACGGGAGGAAATACTTTCTGAACGTGCAAAGCGAGACAATCGTGTATACAGATATCCACCAGCATCGACTCTACACGAAGAGGGCAGGGGAATGGGAGACAGTGCTCATCAAGTGGAGCGAATTCGTTCGGACAAACTATGGCCAGGTGGTAGAGCCACAGACAGAACTGATGACGCAGAAGATCAGGACAGTGGGCATAGGTTTGACTGACCGGGTGCCCGGTCCGTACAATCTGGCTATTAGTAAGGTGTGGGCAACGAACGGGTTGAATGATGGTGAGCTTGAGGAGAACAGAAGACGAGATGGCGGTTCTGAGTTGGAAAAGCCACTGGAGCATAAGGCAACAGAAGTCGGGATAACATAGTTTATAAAGAGACAGCATTCGATCTCTCTGGGCTTAGTGGGTCCCTAAAGATAATCGGGTTAGTATATAACAACACAATCGAGGCAGAATCGCGAGTGAGTATTTACAGGTGGATGCGGGCTTTAGCCTTGATCGCGCCATCATAGATAGGCCGAACAACATACTTCACACGTAACTCCTTTTTCGTGACCTTCTCCCTTTCGCAAGATCTCCTTGAGGCGTGCACAGACGTCCCGTAAAATTGGACCTTCGAGGCTTCGAAACATGATGCATGCCCACCATGTCCCGCTACCTTACGCCCCCTAAGGTTGGTCTGCTTGCCCTGATATCTCTTTATTCCGACTTTGTCATTCCTTCCGCTGCAACAATTCCAATTCTTTCTTTCCTCGTCTCTCACCTGTTACCACCAGGACCTGGTCAGCTTCACACAGCTTCTACTGTTCCTAAACATAGCAACAGAGCTGTCATCGATGGTTTACAGCAAGTTACCATCGGCCACGCTTCGGGTATTCCGGGGAGGACTGTCTGGGATCTAGTGCTGAACAAACTCTGGGAGATCAACTCCTTTGACGCACTGCATGTATTTTTCAACAATCTTTCCTTACTATTGGAGAAGCCGCGGGAGGAGCAAGACGCCGAAGATCTCGGCGCTCAGAAAGCAAGTCGGATACGCTTATCCCGTGCCTCACCCTTAGGAGCCTTTGTTCGGCGGTCTCAACTCGAGTTTACAAGACTTCAATTTCACGATGGTATTGCGTTATGGAAAAATTTCGTCACCTATCGCAATCCGACTTTGCCGCAGTGGAGGAGAAGACACCCTGGAGTCGGCAATAACGCAGATGTCAACCTCCAAGAAGCTGCCGGCGAGCCTACAGATCGTATCTGGAACGATGTTTATGGCGGTCCTGGATTCGAAGGTAGGAAAGAGACAAGCTTTAGTACGGATGATGTTGAGAAGCTTCTCGAGTACCAAGTCGACCAAATGCAAAGTATGCCACATATCGACGTATTCCCACGTTCCTCTCAACCGCTTACAATAAAGCAGAGATGGGCAATAGATTATCGCAGGAAATGAAACGCCGGCTTCGGGATATGGTTGAAACAGGGATCACAGTACCTAGCCTCTCACATTACGTGGAGTACGTGCTGTCCCTTCATCCTAATGGAAGGTTTCTCACGAAGCTAGATTCCTTGACGCGTGGAAGGCTGGGGACTATCCCTCCTCATTCGACAATCTCCATCGCTACTTCGACTATACTATGCACCATCGGGAGCGCACCTTCTACCAGTACGCCTTGCTCAACCTAGCCATACTTCAGGCAGACTTCGGCTGCTTCTCTGAAGCTATCGTTGCCATGCAAGAAGCCATTTCGAGTGCTAGAGAGAACAACGACATGAATTGTTTGAACTATAGCTTGGGTTGGTTATATCACTTTGGCAAGGAACATCCGGAGGAGATTGGGGAAATCCAGAAGAAGGGCGTTCTTGGTACCCAAAAAGAAGCTCTAGCCTTCTTAAAATCTAAGGCCAAGGAAACGAGCATGTGGAGCCTACTCAGCACTACGCTGCTCAGCGAGGCAAAGCTCGCACTGACCAGCGTATGTATTGACCGCAAAAATTTCATTCGAGGATGACGTGCTAATTTCGGTGGCGATGTGACGCAGGGCGAAAGTGTGTCTATGGCTATCGAAAGCATAACAAAAGCTTCGCATCTCAACGTCACGAAGAATGTTGCCAATGCGGTGGGTAGCCAAATGGCAATGCAATCATCGCTGTTCGGCAGGCTCGGTAAGAAACGCACGCGACAGATTGACCGACTATTCCCAGGTTACTGATGCAAGAAAGGCGTCAGCTGTCAAGCTTCTCTGTACGAAGACCTGTTCCTCGACTGCTACGCTGCGCAATCACCACTAGAGGATGTCGTTCGCTGTACCTGCAAGAGCGCTAATCTGGTACGCATCCGCCACAGCGCCTCGGAAGGGAAAAGATACTGATGAAATGCATCAGCTCGCCATGAAAGGGAAGTACGAGGAAGCCTTGGCTCGCATGGAGAAGCTTGACCAAGAGACTTTGCGCACGCTCAAACACTACCATTACTGGATAGCTTCGATGGGCTTGCTTAAACTACAGAGACACCTGCATAGGTCAGGCATGCCATGTCATGCTAGCATCAACGGTATCTGATTAAATCTATTAGAAACCATTTGGTTGCCGCCCAACACGTACTCTCTCAACTACAGGCCGGGGCACAACTCGATTCTGATCTGTCCTTCAGTGTCGCCATCCTGGACATCGATCTCCACATACGGCGTCAAGAGTACTCGACTGCATTGAACCTTCTTGAAACGCTGGCCACGAAGCTGCACGGCCACGAAGCAGACGTCTTCCAACGGGTCAAGCTGATGGTATTGAAGGCTCGAATATATAACAAAGCAGGGACACCCCAGAAAGGATTTTCCGTCGCTCTGCGCGCAGCAAGCATGGCACACAAAGCTCTGGTACTGCCAGTGCTGTGGGACGCTGTTGGCGCTGTCTCTCGGGTGTTGATAAGCTTGAGGGAGTTTGACGCAGCAGCTAAGCTAATGGAGAGCATCATGCCACAAGTACTCGAATGCGAAGATTGTAATCTGGCCGGTCATTCGTTCTCATCTCTCGCGGACGCTTATATGGGACAGGCTGGGCAGGCAAAGGTTGAGTCTCTACAGCGCAAGGAACGGCTGATCAACGCTCTGGAGTACGTTGACCGGTCGTTCGATGAATTTTCGAGGGTGGAGGACGTCAAGGGGCAGTGCGAGATGCTGGCGAAGAAAGCTACAATAATGCATTTGAACGGGGACCCCGTGCTGGCCAACGACTGTGCGTCGAGATACCTAGACATCAAGAAAGCTGCCAAGGAGTATACATAATGCATATTGCCTCCAGGCGTCCAACCTTAGGCATCACAGTAGTTGCTCGATGAATCTTGCTTTACAAACCGTTCGTAATATGCTGCACCTTTGCTACAATTCTTACACAAAGTCTGCAACGAAGTAGTAAATGCCTTTTGATAGTGAGTACTCAAAGGATTGATATGTACTAGTAGCCTATCAGTTCCGTCCGTGTTGCGGCACTAGATACCCTCTGCCATCCACAGTTTTCGCCACTACCAAGTATAAAGCCGCCAGTCCGCCCGAGGGGAGATTCGTCCCTTTCATCCATCTTTCTTGTGGTAGTTCAATTTATCATTCCAGCTACATGGATGTTAGCTTCAGTGTCCATTCCATGGCTCTACGGTGCTCATCTAGCTCCTTCGACTTCGATATGCCGCTTTGCTTCGCCCTCACTCGATATTCAGAGATATTGCCTCAACAGTCTCACTCAATCGTACGAGGCCGGGGCCTCATCTCTTACTTTATCGAGGGATGAAGAACTGGGTTTTCTACTCACAAAAGCGTCTGCGTTGCCAGTCATCGTCAGCTTAGAGAGCCCTTACTGGTTCATAACCAAAGAAACCACAGTCCTGATTTGCTCACCTTGTCACCATCACCCCAGAAGAAGGCTTTCGTCCTGATATTCTGATAGGAGTATGCCACACGATCCTCCAACGGCGGCTTATGCTTCTCATGCTCCCAATGCTCATCCCAAAGGTTTTTGGCATTAATCGAGGCAAGGATCAGGGCAGGGATTGTGACACTTGTTTCCGTAAGTACTTCTATGGCCGTTACGAATAAAGGCCCCGATTATTCTTACTAGATACACAGCTTGCGCCATAGATCTGGGGTACCAGTAAGTCTGCATCCATGCTGAAGACAGCCAGACGAAATTCACTCACCACTGGATGCGGCAGCGTGCTGCTTCACCGCCCGTCGCTCCCTGTTGAAGGCATTGTCGGCAGCACCGGTGAGAGGGGGCTCTCCAGAACTTGCGAATCTTCGTTGGAAAGTATTACGGAGTAGCCGAGAAGGAATTTCGTAGGAAGAGCGCGGCGCTGTGCGTTGGACAAGGCGTTGGGAGATCATGCTGGCTGCACAACTTTGGAAGAAAGAGAGGTTGTCGCGGACAGATCGAGGTGAGGTTAAGTAGTGGCAATTGATTGGACGAAGCTGCTGACTAATCAAAGAGCGTCGCAACAAGGGGGCATAGATTTGCGACTCGGCGATCTGCATGTAGGAGGTAAATTTCAGGTTCCTATGGTGCTCCTCTACTGCCGCTGTAGACTGTGGTCGGACTAGAGAGCCATGAAGCGTCGAAAATTGACTTTGGCAGCATGGCGTTCCGAATAACGACTTGGAATGGTAAGTCACTGCAGTCCCGATTCCCCGAAAGCTCGGTAGCTGACTGAAGCCATAGTCAATGGTATACGGTCGGGGACCTCCGACGCCTCCTACACTTGGACCTCGCACTGAATTATACCAGTAATCCATTCGGATACCAGCCATGGCGAGATCAAAAGACCTTTGCGGCTATGTTCGACACTTTAGAGGCCGATATTGTAGTCTTTCAAGAGACAAAGATCCAGAGAAAGGACCTCAGCGATGATATGGTCCTTGTGCCTGGGTGGGACTGTTACTGGAGTCTCCCCAAACATAAGAAGGGTAACGATAACGCTGACTCCGGGTTTTGGATTGGCGCTGACTTCGACAAGGATACTCGGGCGTCGTCATCTATACAAGGCAGTCGAAGTGCGCTCCCATCCGTGCTGAAGAAGGAATTACTGGAGTGCTTTGCCCCCCGAACTCGTCCACAAGCTTTGCCGATCAGCCTGACAAGCTACAAATTGGAGGCTACCCGACTCACACACAGTTGGCCTTATCTGCAGTTGATGCTACCACCATAGACTCGGAAGGTCGTTGTGTCATTCTGGAGTTTCCGGCCTTCGTGCTCCTTGGTGTCTACAGCCCTGCAAACCGAGATGAGTCGAGGGACGATTTTCGACTGGGTTTCCTCGACCTCCTTGATGCCCGCATACGGAACCTTGTGTCCATGGGTAACCGAGTGATCTTGACGGGAGACCTAAACATTTCCAAAGAGCCTTTGGACACCGCAAATCCCGACGCCGCAATGCGGAAGAATGCGATGACGGTGGATGAATACATCTCGACTCCAAGTCGACGCTTCTTCAACCAGCTCTTAGAGGACGGGAAGGTTATAGGGCAGAGGGACCAAGGAAGAGAGACTCCGGTAATGTGGGACATCTGTCGAGGCTTCCATTCTACTCGCCCCGGCATGTTTACTTGTTGGGAACAAAAGGTCAACGCCAGACCGGGGAATCACGGATCCAGGATCGACTACGTGCTCTGTGATCTAAGTATGAAGGACTGGTTTTCGGATTCGAATATACAAGAAGGCTTGATGGTACGCTCGATAGCTATTCTGGATACAGAAGCTGACACGAGCACAGGGGTCCGATCATTGTCCCGTCTATGCCACGTTCAATGATAAGGTCACCATTGACGAGGCACAATGTTACCTGCTGGACTACATGAACCCTACTGGTATGTTTTCGGAAGGACAACGGCAAAGGGAGTACAGCACAAAGGACATGCTGCCAATGTCTGGGAAGCTGATCCCTGAATTCGACGGTCGGAGAAACATACGCGACATGTTTACTCGTAAGCCCTCGGTCCAGCAATCAGCGAGCAACGAAACACCAAGCGCGATGTCTACAGCTGGCTTCTCGGCCCCGAATGCAGAGACGGCAGAAGTGGAAGACCAATTACCAGCTACAACACCAGCGCCACCAGGCACTGGCGCGAGCACATCTCCAAAGGCATCGAGTACCACATCGTCCACGGGAAAGAAGCGTCCTCTTACGGAAGCATCCTCCATCAAGCCTCTGAAGCGCTCGAAGTCCGGCTCCACAGCCGTGGCACTCGCAGCATCGAGTAAGGGCCAACAGAGCTTGAAAGGGTTCTTCAAACCAAAGGCATCTACAAGCAACGGCACGGCATTGGGTGGCACGCAGGAAGGGGAACAACTACCGACGGCAAACAGCAAAGCAGAACCCGTTACCCGAACCTTGCTGCCAGCGGCCGAGATGCTACAGACGTTCACGGGCAACACCGTTCCCCTGCAGCCGCCAGCTAGGAACTCAACCCTGAGTACAAGCCCTGCAGCCCAAACGCCGAAGACTGGTGCGCATGGCACTCAGCCCATGAAAGCCTCCCCATCGCCCTCGAAGAACACCCCAGCGAACACCAAGTCTCCAATCCACGACCCCATAGTATCCAAGGAATCGTGGTCCAAGCTCTTTACCAAACCTGTCGCTCCCCGCTGCGAGGGCCACGACGAGCCCTGCATTACGCTGTTGACGAAGAAGAGCGGCATGAATTGTGGGCGCTCGTTCTGGATGTGTCCACGCCCGCTAGGGCCATCAGGGGCGAAGGAGAGGGGTACGCAGTGGAGGTGTCAGACGTTCATTTGGTGCAGCGATTGGAATCCGGGGCCTGCGTAGGAGGGGTAGGCGTTGGGTGAATGCGTTGACGATACTGTGAATGAAGACAACCTCTATGACACAAATTGTTTTATGTACTTGGTCAAATATTGTAGGTAATGGTGTTGCAACAAGGGGGATCTGACCTCGGCCGAGACATGTAATTTCATGCTATGTCACATGTTACGCGGACACTCGCTAGTCTACGAAGCTCTTTTGATAATCAGCCCCTCGGTCTCGTTCGTTTGTTCCTCGTCAACAAACACCATGTCTTCTCCAGATTATCAACGCTATGATGCCCAAGAATCAAGCGAGGCATATCGCAAGAAGGAGAGGATGAGGCGCGTAAGAGATAGGGCGACTGTTCGAATGGGGACATTCCAGCCTTATGTTACGGAGGACAAGGGCGAGGAAGGGAGTAATTTTCTTGTACTCGATTCTCATACTTAGCTGACTTTACCAGACGCTTCTCACACTTCTCGTTCCTGCGAAAGGTCCCATCTGCGCACGATCATATATAACCTTGAAGAGATCCTGGAGGGCTATATCATCGGGGAGGTCGACGTTGAGGGTGAATTTATTCGGCAGGGGCAATCAGCAGCAACGAAATTCGCCGAAATCGTGAGCTGTACCACCACAGAACTTGAACGTCTGTTGCGAAACCCCGCCTTATTCCCTAACGAGACTTCACGGGAGTGGTTCTTTAACGAGCTTGGAACAACGGCTAGTCATCTACAAAAGGCAATTAAGATGATTGAGAGGTTCCATAAAGGCCAGCAGAACTTCCTTGAAACCAGAGCCGAAGGTTATAAGGAAGCTCGCCTACCGCTTAGAGATGAAGGGCTCAAGCCATGGCAGCAGTTCTTATCCAAGAATGCTCCGGCGTGTCAAGTTACCCCTCAGCTGATCGTCAACCCAGGAGCTGCGCAAATAATACCAATGCCAGGAGTACGAATCTTGCTGGACATGATCAACGGCGCTAAAGAGATCTACAGAGAGGTAGAGAACGTGAGTACTTGGATAGCGCTGCAAACCGAGCGAGCGTTTGACACTTACTCTGTCCAGGGACAAAGCGAAGAAGCAGAACCTGAGGTCAGAGCAATCGGTCACTATTCTCGGGTGCTGTTGCTAAGATGCCTCAGATAAGCATGGGCAGGTTCAAGCCTAACATTATCTTCTCGTCTTTGTCTCGCCAATCGCTACCAGTACGCTTCATAATTCAAGAGCTGTGCCATAACTGACATGGTTTCAGTACTCAAGGGCAACCATGCCAACACTAGCTGTAAGTAATGGTGACCACCACTGCACAAGCAATGCTGATGAGGCTTTCAAGGGTTCAGCTTCTTTACCCGTCAGAGGTCGTGTTGTGCAAAGCTTAGAAGTTCTAACACAGGATTTCCGTGAGTATAAATAAGGTCCTGTAGGGAGTGGAATCTTGTACTGACATACACGCAGCAGGCCTGGATGGGCGCTTCGACTTCGGCAATGCAATCGGACACACGCGCCCGCATAGGTGGAATGTTGTGAGTCTTTCGGTGCGAGATCGCCCAAAGCCCACGCAGAATTAGGCTCCGAAATTCTGAGTGGTAACTTAATTAGAGACAGGAGCACTTGTATGCTTCTGAAGCCCTCGAATGTGAGAGAATTCACACAAGTGACCTTGTATATCATGTGACTCGAGTGAGTGAATGTAGACGCTAATTTTTCTTTGTTGTGTAGAACTAGTGATAAGCATTGTGTTTCTGACAAATTCTCTTCCGCTACCTAATCAAAACAACAACACACACCTTCGCACCGTACACTGGCTGTACCGGTCGCACCTCTCCTTGCTCTGAGCAGATCAATTACAGCATCACCTTTTAATCATCCCTATTAATTCTGGCATATTGGCATTGTTTCATCCGGTCATAGTGAGCTCACTTGTCTCAGATTGAGGGAAAATCATGAACGCTTCCTCTCTCCAGCTCTTGGGGAGCCGTCTCACTCCTCAGCAACTCCTTGTAATGGTCAACGCTCAAATTGCGGCCAATGCCAAAGGCAATGCTGCGACTCAGTCCAATGCTCAGATCCAGTCTGGCACAGCCGCTCAAGCTCAAGCTGGCGGCCAATACAGCGGCATGGCCCAGAATCAGGGCGTGGCCAAGTCCTCTTCGAAGGGAAAAGCGCGCGTAAAGAAAGCGAAGTTCAACAACATTACCGTTAACTCCAACAACGATGGCGCTGAAGCCCAAGATCCGACGAAGCCAAAGAAAGCGACTCGGCCTCTGAATTCGTTCATTGCCTTCCGCAGTAAGTGTCTGCCGCTGTCGCATGATTTGACTCAGCAGCTGAATGAAACGCAGGCTATTATTCCAAGACCTTCAAGGGCTTCCAGCAGAATAATATTTCAGGATTCTTGACTGCCCTTTGGAAAGCCGACCCTTTCCAGGCTAAGTGGGCCATTCTCGCCAAGGGATTCTCTGAGATTCGCGACGTAAAGGGCAAGTCCGATGCGCTTCTTCCCGAATTCCTCAGCATCAACGCCCCATTGCTCCGTATCATTGAGCCTAAACGCTATCTTATGGCGCTTGGCTGGAACCTTACCTTGGATGCTGAGGCACAGATGGTTCTTCGTCGTGAGCCTAGCTTCGATGCTGCCTCAGTTGGTACTGACTTGCTCACTACAAACGTGTCTGTTGCCGAGGTCATCGAGAATTGCTATCAGCATGGCTACATCGCTCGTGATAGCGACGTCGTCAATCCTAGTAGCAATGGTCAGGTCATGATCATGGCTTCTTCGGCGCAGCCTGCTACGCCGGCTAACATGACTGGCGCCAACGTCGCACCAGCCACTGACCACATCGATCATTCGAGCCTCCATCAGCACAAGAACGATGACAGCGTTGGGTACATCAACGATATTGGTATTGCTGATGAAAACGTCGGTGTCACGGATGGAGACGCAAACACCTCTGCGAGCGTTTTCATTGATATGTCATCGACCTTCGGGACTTCGGACACCCAGCTTTCCAAGGATGGAGCTAATGTTGTTAACGACACTCAAGCCACCATGTTCAACAACGCTCCAGCTGACATTGACTTCAACATGGTTGACGGACACATTGGCACATACCCACACAACCTGGCCTTCGATCCCCTTTCCACCAATGATGGCTACATGTTCGATCCCTTCCAAGGACACGGATTCGACTCCTTCAATTTGAGCAGTGTCAACCAGCTCACTATGGACGATTGGATGTTAGCACCCACTGCGTTCGGGTCCGAGTTGGAAGATGATTTCTTCAACTTTTGAGCTGTAGGTCGGCTTATTATGCCACATTAAATGATTTCCAAGGCTGATTGTTACAAAGGCTCGAAGAAGGAGTACGTTGCCTTGGCCTGTAGTATAGCTGGCAGAGTACAAATCATTCTGGAAGACAGGTGGATGATGGGGGGATTATTTTGTGTATGGAAGTGGTTGCGCTGCGCTGCCACGAGGGAGGGTCAGGCACATATACGCCTGACCCCCCTCAAGCAGCATGTATCTTAATCTTACGGTAGATGGAAGAATAAAGAAGGCTTAGGCCACCAAAAAAAGAGTGTCTACTCTCAGTCTGCATGGGATGAGGTTGAAGTTGGGTTGTGGAGATGGTTGACTTTCTTGGCAGCGGCATGGGTGCCTGCCGCCCCCAAAGCGCCTACAGCCGAGAGCTTTGCCACACTCTCTCTGCCCCTCTGGGAAACCATCTTCGGCTGCACATGCGCTATTGCTACAACGTCGTCGCACAGTGACTATGGTACAAGCTTGTGGTCCGCGAGATGCCAGCCAATACAGTATGCGCCCTATTCCTCCTGGTATGAGATCTTCCGCATCTCCCCCAATCTCTGTCTCGCCTGTGAGAGGCTGTTCTCTAGCTGTAGGATTTCGACCTGGTCTCCGTGTCAGCAGGGTGCTGTTGGGCATACCGAAGGGAGACGATGTCGCCGTGAGAGCGGTGACGGAGACGTAGACACATACCTGCTGCTCCATTTCCCTGACCTTGAACTCGTGCCCGCTGAGCTTTCCATAATCTACATCCTCGCCTTCCTCCCTGTTCCTCTGTGCGATGATATCCTGCACCTGTCGCACAAGGCTCCTACAGGCCTTGCCAACCGCCTTGCTTGCTTCCTCGAGTCGATCCTGCGTCCGGCTGCCGAAATTGGCCTTGACTCTGCTCGCGGCTACGAGCTGTGCGGTGGATGCCGTGACGTCGTTGCTCGCCACTATCAGCTGCTCGGGGCTGTTCCTTCCGCTGATGACGCCGTCCGCAGTCTCGATCAGGGTGTTGGTGGAAGAGGCAACCGCTTTCGCTGCGCTGATCAGTCCTTCGGTCCAGCGGTTGTTCCTTTTGTAGAAGGCCGTTCGCGATGATGAGCCGCGACCCTCCTTTACGATCTCTTGTTGCGAGGCTGTCGCGGCTTTGATCAGTTGCGCGATGGCGTTGGTCACAGCGATGGCGGCTTCAAGGATACTGTCGTGGATGCGGAGCTCGTATGTACTGTAACCCTCCCGGGGCTTGTTCATCAGCTTATTCAAGCGCTCTGCGGCAGCGTCAATGGCCTTCGCGGCGTTGGTAAGCTCGCGGTCAACCAGATCGCCCAGATCTCCGGCGGCACTTGTAATCTTTCCGGACTTTGGAGCGAAGGCATCGGCCAGTTTGGAAAGCTTCTGGAGATTCATGAGCACTTCGTGGTTGTTGTTGATCACAACGTCGGTCTTTTTGGTATCTTCCAGACCCTCAAGGCGGAACGACTGGAGTGCACGGAAGAAGCTGACGGTCGACTGTGCTGACTGGCGGGCGGCATTGATGAGTTGGTCTGCCTTCTTCTCTTCCGTCGCGAAGCGCGTCAGACCCTTGGTATTGCTAAGAACATCCGCAATCGATCCAGCGAAGACGTTAACGGTTCGTATGATATCAGCATGTGGACTGTTTGGTCCGTCGGCGATGAAGTTGTTGAAAGCTGTTGAAAATTCTGTCGCGCTAGAAGAGGCTTTCTCGATCTGTGAGAGCACATACGGAGCCGAAGCGTTCTGGTTCCCTGCCTGCATCGTCGAATCAAGTTCGTATAGTGCATCATCTACACGCTGCACTCCGCTTTGTAGGACCGAGTCGATGATGTCGTGGATCTTTTGTATATTGCTGAGCAGCACTTGGTCGATCTGGTCATCAAGGGCCTTGTCCGTATCTCCGCCATTCTAGAGAGTCAGCTCAGAGGTCAGAAGATGGGAAAGCGACAATATACCTTTCGAAGCTCGTCGAGTTCCAGCAGAGTCTGGTCCATGCCAGATTTGTAGATCTCAAGCTCCTCCTCTTTTTCACGTAAAGTCCGTTCAAGATCACCATCGCGTTCGCCGAACTTCGAGTGGACATCGTCGAGAGCTCGCGTTTTGTTCTGTCCGGTGGTTAGCATGAACTCATAATTCAGCTGGAGCGAACGGACCTGTAATGACTCCTCAAGATCAGCCATCTCTCGATTATACTTCGATAGCATGGAAGAAAGTTCCGTGCCTTTAGTTCTCTCCGCGTTATCTGCTCTATCCAAAGCAAGTCGAAGCTCGCGCTTGAGTTTTTCGACTTCTTCGCGGTTTCCGCCGGTTATTCGATCCTTCTCATGGAGTGCCCGATCTCTCTCTCGTATCATATCAGCCAACTCCAGGTTCTTAGTCTTGATTTCTCGCTCGAGCTTATCTCTCTTCTCTATAGCTTCCTGGGCGGAGGCGGCTTTGAGCTGCACACTCTTGAACCTCTGCAAAAGGTCAAGATGCTCAGAACGTAGTTGCGAATACAGTTTGGCCAGCGCTTCGTATTTGGTTCTCCAAGTGTTGACTTGCTCCTGTAAGCCACGAATCTGATCATCTTTGGAAGATGTTTGCTGGCTGAAGTTCTGGTTCAGCTGATTGAGTTGGTTCTCAAGATCCTTCATGCGTTGATCGTATTGCTTGAGCATAAGCTGGTCTTGCTCGTATTGGGCCCGCGCGTTGAGGTTTTCCTGCTCTAGCTGCGCCATGCGGCCCTGTGTCTGTGCTTGATACTGGTCTCGCATGAGCTGTGCTTGCGCCAAACGCTGCTGTTCGGCCTGTTGCCGCCTTTGCTCTTCGATATCCCGCTCGAATTGTTGTTGTGCCAGTTGCTGCTGATATTGTTGTTGATTCCATTGCTCTTGTAGCCTCCGTTGCTCCGCGTCGTACTCTTCCTGCTGCCTACGTTGCTCGTTCTTCCAGAACTCGTTGATGGGTTCTGGGTCTGGCGCAGGCGCAGGCGCAGGCGCTATTGGAGGTGGTGTAGGTGCAGGCGGCTCCTCCCTAGTTTCGATCTCTCGCATTGGCCGGCGTGGCAATGCAGGTCTGTCTTCGTCTTCGGCAAGCAGGTTTGGGGGCTCTTGAGGTAATTTAGGAACGGTTATGAGACTGGTCAAGTAGCGGAGATTTGAGCATTCGTAGTAGAACTTCAGGAGGCGGTAATGTTGATTGTCGTATCTGCCGCGCAGTGGCTCGAGAGCATCATCATCGCCAGTTGCTAGACAAACATCAGCGCGAAGCTCCACGACTTTGAATTGGAATTGTCAAGCGTACTCGTATGCATGGCTCGCAGCATGCTAGTGATGAACTTGTAAATACCATAGCTCTCCTGCACCAGGGGCACCAAAGCTGATATCCTGCACTCATTGTTGGCGCCACTTCGAAAGTGGGAGAAGATTAGCTTCTGGAAGGAATCGATTTGGTCTTGCAAGGTCATCAGATCCGAGATAGTCTCATAGCTATACTGTAACGTCAGTCGACCATTGTGTAAGTCTTGCACTGGATATAACTTTACCCCTCGTTTGGGTCGTTGATAGACTTCAGGCTGATATACTCCTCGTACTCGAAAAGGCCTGGCTTAGGTAAGTATCAATGTAGGTTGTTCTCATGGCGACCACTTGCCGTTGAACTCCGGATGCTGCCTATGGAAGGCCAACTTCGCGAGCAAGAAGTACACATATTCCCGGAGCAGAGGTCCATAACCTATATTGATGGTCAGGTTGCTCAATTTAGTGCGTACCCATCCCTCTCCGCAGGGCGGCCCAAAAGTCCCGCAGAACACCAAGTAGTGTCGTACCTCGAAGACCTTCTCCATTTAGCCCTCTTGACAGGCTTTCCAACCAGTTGGTGTTGGCCTGAGCTTCTCTCACTGCAATCGGATGCCCCTCTTGAAGAACTTTGTGTACGGTGATCAACGCCTTAAAGGACTGGACTTCGTCGGCGAGGATTGGCTGTCTAGTGAGTGGAAACGTCAGCGCGGAGCTCTGCAAGGCTTCCCCTAGCAAGCTGCAGCTGCTCAACGCACACTTTCATGCCAGCCCAGAACGATTGCGAGGACTTGTGGTCCCAAGTGTATACGATACACGCCCGCACATGTTTGCCTATTACGCCGTGAACTTGGGAAGCTATACACTGAGGAGCCTGGCGCAAGTACGTTTTGGTGCGGTTTCCTCTGTGGTGCTCCAAGTCAGCCAGACCGCCAGAATCCAAGGGGCATTGTGTGTGTGCCGGACCTATACTCGTAGCTTTGCGGATATTGACGGCCAAGTCCGACTCTGATCTGGAGGCACGTCAGTTTCACCTAGCTAGGTAGAACGCTTGTTTTTTCCCGGATTTGTTGGCTCACCTGCTCATATCGACGTTGCGTGTAGTAGTGCCGCCATAGCCATATGACATGGCGGACGGAGAAAGGCTTATAGGAGAGATGTGACGGGGGAATTGACGGGTATCATGGATTCTAGTGATCTGGAGCTGCGGTAGTGACCGTAGAGATGGAAGTGAGTGAGACCAGGTCGCATCTACGAAGCAGACAGCAGGAGAAGGGGCGAGAAGCCTGCGCGACCCTCATGCTCACGATGCTCTCGAAAGTGAACCTCGTCAGCCGTGAGGCTTGGCACTTCGGCAGGCGCCGTGATTTTCGATGCCGCAGCATCCAAGTCGGCTACAGGCAAACATGCATTCAGGGTGGGTCAACACGCAGGTGAATAGTGCTTCACTCGAAAGCTTCTTCGCTACTGACATTGGACAGTGAAGGGACAATGATGCGGATAAAGGTACCACATTCTGGAGCTTTCAGGAGAATTAGAGGCATAGGGTGATGGGATGCAGGCCGTCTATTGATAAAAAGCTTACCAAGGATTGTTTGGAGTAAGGCAAGATTGAAGTACAGAGTCATGCTTGCTTTGCCTCGTGATATTGTAGGTAATGTTTGATTCGACTTTGCTGCTATGCTGCAAATATGGATCTTTCATCGAGCCACAAGCAGACACCAACGATACCCTATCTGACACAAACTAGATAGTCGTCTCGTAAGGAATTGGCGTGATCGTCTCCGGCACATTCTCCTTCGCATCGATCTTATGCGCTGCCCTTGGCATGAGTGGTTGCCGCTTCAAGAACACATGCTCCCCTTCGGCCTTGGCCTTTTGCTTCTTGCCTGCGTTCTCCTTTACACGATTGATGAACTCCTCCCGAGATCTCGAAAGCGAAACGTGTTCGATGCGGACGTTCACTCGCTTTTCGATGTATCGGTTCCCAACACGCTTGTAAATGATGACCCCGACTGCGCTCTTCGTGACGTTGTAGACGACGCCAGTCTTGCCATGGTAGACTTTGTGCGGCATACTATAATCCGAGGTCAATTCTAGGACTGGTTCAAAATGGAATGGCCTTCTCATACCCCTTCTGGACTGCGCCATTCGCCTTGATATCCTGCCCAGCAAATTATTCGTACTGCCTTTTCCCTGAGATCATAGTGGCTTACAACAATGTCACCGACTCTGTAAGATGCATTAGTATTGGATCAATTATGATTGCAAGGACCCCTAACATACTTGTACTGTCTCAGATACGTGGAAAGCTTGATGTATCCCTTCTTCTTGAACTGCCTAGAAAATGCGTACTTGTCTCTGTCAGCCGGAATCGAAGTATGATGGGGTCATTGCCGCCCTGCAACCGATTTTGTATGCTTCAGTGCATTACGGTAGAGCGGCCGTGGGATACAAAGAGAGAACTTACCCGCGTGCCAGCTCTAAGACCAGCGGCATGACCCATTACTAAGAGTGCTTGGGATCGAAAGCTGGGTTTGTGGCAGATTGAGGACAATGTTGATGGTCGGACAGACCCAAGAGCACACTCATAGTGCGCAAGCTCGCTTATTGCACGCTAATGCGGCTAAGCCATTAGCCTCCACAGGATATTGGCGAACACGATTCGTCTCCCTGCCAGTTTTTTTCCCCACCAACTTTGTACGCGCAAAGCTGTCGACGGATAGAACCTCATATTACTGTATGTATCACGCGATTCTTGCGCTGCTTCACGAGATACCAAGTTGAAAAGGATTACTTGGCCTGACCGCACTGACACTTGTTCTAAAGGCCCCGTCTACGAGCAAAGATAGTACCGTCTCGATCAAGATGGCGCCGCGCTCATACAGCAAGACTTATAAGGCATGCTCCTGGCCAACAAAAGCTAGGTTCGGAACAAAGCTGACAGACTCCAGGTCCCTCGTAGGCCTTTCGAGTCCGCACGTCTGTCAGTTGGCCACTTTGCAGCAGCTTGACTGTGCGAATGTCACTGAAGATATACTGACCGTCCTCTACAGCGACTCGGAGCTGAAAACCGTTGGCGAATATGGCCTGCGCAATAAGCGCGAGGTCTGGCGCGTCATGCTCACTCTATCCAAAATCCGTCGTGCAGCCCGGTATGACAAAAATCTAGTCTGAAGCTGTGGTTTCGGGCATCAAAGATAGCTTACCAGGCGAGTTCTAGTCAACTTCTTACGCTCGATGAGAAAGACCCCAAGCGTCTCTTCGAAGGCAATGCCCTCATTCGTCGTCTCGTCCGTGTCGGTGTGCTCGACGAATCTCGCATGAAGCTCGATTACGTCCTGGCGCTCAAAGTGGAGGATTTCCTGGAACGTCGTCTCCAGACCTGCGTTTACAAGCTTGGTTTGGCAAAGAGCATACACCATGCCCGTGTTCTGATTCGACAGCGTCACATCCGGTATGTCTCTTGTGCGGAGTATCGGTGTTCCTATGAACTAATCCGTACAGTGTCGGAAAACAGATTGTCAATGTTCCGTCCTTTGTTGTTCGTCTTGACTCCCAGAAGCATATTGACTTTGCCCTTACATCGCCATTCGGCGGAGGACGTCCGGGCCGTGTCAGGCGCAAGAAGGCGAGAGCTGCCGAGAAGAAGGAAGAGGGTGACGGTGGAGAGGAAGAAGAGGAGTAGATCCAAGATGAGTCGGACGGCAGGCACATGGCTTCATCCCTTAGTAGCAGAAACAACCTCCATTCCCCTGATGGCGGCTCTTCAGGACGACCACTAGTGCCGCCCGATGCAATAGCAAATTGACCGAAACTCGAAACATAGAAATCTCTCACAGATGATATTTGTAATTGTATTATCTATCGACCTAGACAAGCCAGAATACCTCCCAATCACCCGCCAACGCCAACGCTATGCTGTGGGTAACTTAACAATCAAAGGACCAACTCATCCTTCCCTAGATGCTTTGCCATGGGGTCGTCAGCCGTTGCTCGTGATTTCTTATACGCTTCCAATTCTTCCTCCCCAACGCCACCCTGCAGCTCTGCCAATGTCCTTTTCTTTGCGACAACATGTGACTTCTCTTTATAATTATTTTCCGATGACGAAAAAGGCCTAACTATCGAAGCACCGCCCAGGTCGCCAATAGCTGCGATTGATTCCGCCTCAGGGGCTTGTTCTAAAAGCTGGTGTTTGTCGGCTTCTTCAAAAGCTTGCTTTCCCTCTTCTCCAGTGCAGTAACTGTTTTTGACGATCGAGTGACAGCAAGCGTAGCCCCATCGGAAATCAGTCCACCAGCTTCCCCATATAGATTTGTGGTTATTCGTGAGGACATTTTCTGGATATTTCGACCTCGCTTCCGCCGGAGGTGCGCCTTTGATCGCGCCAGAAGGGTCATATTCGACGTATCGCTCGTTCTCAAGCACTGCAGCATCTCCGGAAGCAGGTTTCATGTATTGATCTCCACCATATTTGTCAGCCAGCATTTTCCTCTGGACTTCCCGTTTGGCCTTGCTCTCTTCCAGCTCTTTCCTGCGGAAGTACTCGCCTGACGTTGGGTTTGCCTGTAGATGTGTTTTATTCTTGTCGCCACGCTCTTGCGACTCCCATGCATATTTCTGTGCGCGCTCGAATTCCGCTGCATCGCCTGAAGCCCGCATGAAATTATCCTCTGCAACGAGAGCGGCTGCTTGATCTGCCTGTGCGCCCATATCAACCATCGATCGGGTTTTCGGGTCGTATTTGGCAGAATCGAGATCCAAATTAAGAAGATATTTGGCCGTATCTTCACGTATCCGTAAATTTCTGGTAGCCGTGCTCTGCTGCCGTCCCATGTCCGACTCCTCGGCATATTTCGCCTCTTCTTCCCCTCCTACATGTGCGTCCTGCCCATCCTCTGTTAGCAGTTTTTGCCCGTTTTTGGGTGCCTCGCCCTTGGCCTTTTTCTTCAGATTTTCCAGCTCCTCATACTCTTCGATGACGGACTTGTACTCTGTAGGATCGTACCCATTCCAGCGATCCCTCTTTGCATCCCAGCCGAGATCTACGTTTTGCACGACTTCATCTGCCTGAATATCCTTTCCCGTCCACTTGGCGCCTTTCGCTCTCGGTCTGCTCAAGCAGTCCTTGGTCTTATGCGTCATAGCGCCACAATTCTCACAAGCACCCTTGCGAAACCTTGTGGCTGCGGGCCCCAATCTTTTGCCGCGATCGTACCATTTCGATTGATCGGGTGTTGCGGTTTGTAGACGTTGATGCTCAAGGTAATCGGATTGGGTGTCGTCACCTTCGAGATAAAACGGCTTTTTCGAAATGAAGTTCGGGATATACCTGCAAAGCGTCAGATCCAACATGCTGTCTAGGTATAACTTTTCAAGCATACTCATTGCGCTCTTTGGAAGCAACATCAGCTGGTTTGCGCGACATGATTGCCCTGGTGAAGGCGTGATACGGAAGACGACTCCAAGAAAGCGGATTATGATGAAGTCTGCAACAAGATCCTCAACTTATCTTCTGCAGCGGGCGTTGTGTATGTGGCGAGGTCGAAAAAGAGTGCGTTTTCATGGATCGTGTTCTATATTTGGGAGCCCTGCTGAAGCCTCGATCACGTGTCGTTCGCTTGTAGCAAGCTTGGCTCCATTTTCGATTGGTCAGTAAGCGAGCCGTCAGTGGAGGACACGTGATGCAGGCTTCAGTCGCAGACACGGGGTTTTTGCAGGGTTCAAGCTTTAGTAGGGCTAAGTCCGTGTGTTGACTTGCACAACTTCATCAATCTTTCATGTATGTTGATGTTCGGGATTTCTCACTTTGAGCCTTGCGACCAGTCACATAATCTTCTGTTGAATTGACCGTGAGATAAACTACCTGGTCAGGTTGAGCAGCCTCGAGTTTCTAAATCAACGCAACATGTGTAGTGTAGAACGAGGACATTGAAATTATGAATCGACCTGATGAGGATATTCAGTAGGTTAACTACCCACGGATGATTCCGAAATCCAAAAGCCAGGTCAAGAGAGTGTTCGTTTGATAAGAGACTCCCTGAAGTCAATCCATCTCGAAGATCACCTAGGTAGATTCCTTTACCATTAGGCTCGTGAAGTGTTCCCATGATCGAGTCTCCCTAATGCAGATTAGATTGACAAATAGAAAACCCATTAGAAAGAAAAGGGACAAGAGGAAAAGAGCCCAACACGCAAACGCTAGATCATAAAGTGTGCCCGTATCAACATTTCAATCTTTAATCTCGTCCGCACAAAGTCCTTCTCGAGAGGATTGCCAAGACTCCCTCTTACGATAGCCGAAGCGGAGGGCTATCTCCACTACTGACATAGCATCTTCTTAGCAAATACTTTCAAAAAATACCATCTGCTCTGATCATCCTGACTGTGCTGACCCAAACAACGAGATCAGCTCCTCGGTTGCCGTTCGTCCAGAATGCCGACCAGAGCTGCCTGGGGACTGATGTAGTGAATAGTAGGAGAACAAAAAGATACAGATCATCCGGGACTGGCATTAGAAGAATGTTTCCCATCGTGATTGACCCCATCGCAAAGACTGCCATACGAGCCATGCCGACGGCGCCCCGTCCAAGAACAAAAAACCATTCAGTTCTATAAGACTGCTGATCTCGTACGAGGATACGATACTGCGATCGTCGCCACTGATGCAGTAGGATCCGCAGCCATAGGCCGAAGACCGATCTGAATCTGACGCGGTTGAAGCGTTGTTCCTGTACCAGTGATATGGTTCGTCCCTCCTCGCCCTTTCTCGAAGACTCTTCTGTATCCTCCTCAGGTCTGTCAGCAGGCTCGTACAAATCGACGCGGTTGCGCATCAGTTCGAAAATAAGGCCACCAATCGCCGGGGCGGCAGAGATATAGTACCACGCAGCTCCCTCCAGGTAATACTTCTCGAAAGTGAAGTCTAGAGCAGGCTTCAAGGTGTAGCCAAAATATACACAGAAAGAGCGCCATAAAGCGAAGCTCAGGAAGAATGAGGCCCATTCAAAGCAAATATAGCCCTTTCCCCGAGCAGAGGATCCCATTGTCTCTCTCTTCGACATGGCCTTTGGCATGGAAGGCTTGAAGTGCCATGTTTCACACATGGTCCGGCCTTCCCTCTCCGAGTGTGCTTCCACGTGATGCGGTGGAGATGCTGAGTCTAGTCCTGGGAGACCACCAGAGGTGATGGCGAACAAACCTGACCACTAGATATTGTCATACACCATTCGCGATGGATCAGGAGCGAGGGCAACGATTGCGCCTACGAATGCCGGCCATAGCGTCAGAATATACTGCCGAGATGAGTACAGGGCTTTGTCTACTTCGGTGAACTTGGAGAGGATGCACCCCGTGACATTGATTCTCAGCTCATCCGCCGTTTTTGGTTGCACCAGGTCCACACACGCTTGCCTGGTTTTGACGAGATATGGTCCGGCAAGCTCCCTTGTGCCGTAGCCGTAGTTCATTGTTAAATGCTTAAGGTGGCGTATTGTCCGACCTCGCGGAATGTTCTGTTAAGAACTTGCTCGTCACTTGAGCAAGGAAGTTTTTGGAAGACGAAGACAAGTACAGAAATTCAGGCCTTCCACAGTTTGCAGCCCGTTCCGCTAGACGGTAGGAGCCAGGAGCTGAACACAGCGATCGTGGATATCCGGAAAAGACCCAAGAAGATACGCGGAAAAGGCTCATGAAGACCGTGACTTACGAGAACAAAGGCGACCTCGCGGGGTAATATTGGGGAGATAGTCTGCCTGCATAGCGCCACAGTGATCGTAGCACCACTTTTGCTTCTATTCGGGCCATTATTGGCCTCATTCAGCTGCCAAGTCTTCAGCCTGATTGTAATAATGCAAGCGATCAGCAACGACCGACCTTTGCAGGACAGCTGGATTCGGTGGCTGCCTAGTGAGGCTTGGTGTCGAGCCAACAACGACGAGTGGAGAGTAGAAGCATCTTGGACAAAGGCGGTGCTTACAGAATGAAGGATAAAATACATTGCAAGTCAGATCGGGTTCATATACAAGAGTAAATTTTCCCGAGGATCCTATTGGCAGTGAAAGACGAGAATTCCTATGCGTGGTAATTGAAGGAGTGATCCATTTTGCACTTGCTCTTATCTAGGATGATGATGATTCCCAGACGTGCTGCGATGTTTTATGTAGTTCCAGCGATCTTATATACTTTACCTCAATATTCAGAATGTGATTCCTCCCCGAACCTTTTGAAAATTGGTTTTTTTTTTTGACGCCGAATTTCAGATACCACTACTTTCTCAACAACAACGTATCTAAATTACTATAAAATTGAGTAGAGTATTGATAATACCCTGTGTATCAAGTTCTATCAATTTTGCGAACTGTAAACACGATCGTGTATATCTGTTGTCGTCTTTGATCAAGTGCATTTGGTGGGGCTTGGTGGGACTTTGGTGGGAGCTTGATGGGAGCTTGAGCAATGCCCAAAATGTGTCGAGGCGAAGCTTTCAACAACGCAATTGCGCATATAATCTATGTTTCAAGTTAATTGAACAGCTAAAAATCTTGTAGAAGTATTCGTAGATATAGTGTTTCTATTCAAGATTGATTTTGTGTAAAACAATAGCGTTGGTGTTGAGGAAATAGTGGCATTTGCAATCCGGCGTCGAAAAAAAAACCCGATTTTCAAAAGTTGCCCGGGGGAACCATATTCTGAATATTGAGGTAAAGCAAAGCAGCAATTGTCTTGGCATGTGACATCGCTCCACCGGACGTGTTACCTATTTTTTTACCGCGTACTTCCTGGTCGCAGTTCTTCGGATCTTAGCTGGGTCTATCGCTGGTCAACATGCAATCAAAGAATCCTTGGTCCATGCATTTGCTTGCTGTTGCTCCTCCATGGATGTCTTTCGCGTCAGACTCAACTGTTTGGATCACTACCAGGCCATCCCCACAGAGTTCGACCCTCCCTTACCATTGGGAAACAGCAACGGACAGGCGCAAGAGAAATCGACACCAAAAGTGCCCGTTATTCGTGCTTTCGGGGCCACCGAAACGGGGCAGAAAGTATGCGCCCATATTCACGGCGCATTACCATACCTATACCTTGAATACCATGGATCGTTAGTACCAGAGGAAGGTTAGTGGAGAGGTACATATTGTGGATGTTTGTTAAGCAGCCACAGTGGACAGCTATATACGTCGCTTACATCTTTCGATCGATCATGCGCTTGCTGTCAGCTACCGCCGCAATATGTATGACGGGAAGACAGCTTTCGTTGGGCATATCACGCTCGTCAAAGGCGTACCATTCTACGGTTTCAACGTCGGCTATAAGTTCTTCCTCAAGACCTATATGCTCAACCCGTTGCATATGACCCGCCTCGCAGATCTCTTACGACAAGGTACGATTATGGGCAAAGCGTTGCAGCCCTATGAGAGCCATATGCAATACCTGCTCCAGTGGATGTGCGACTACAATCTTTTCGGATGCGCGTACATCGACAGCAAAATCGTCAAGTTCCGTGGTCCCGTCCCCGACTATTTGGGGATGGATAATACCATTCATCGATGGCACAACCAGACAATCCCTCAATCTTATATCTCTGACGAGGCGCAGATACCGCGACAAAGCCATTGCTATCTCGAAGTGGACATATGTTGCCAGGATATTCTGAACAGGCTTGAGGTTAAAGAGCGGTCACTGCATCATGATTTTGTTGAGCGCAAGCACCCGCTGCCCTCAGATGAAAAACTCGTCCAGAGCATGGCAAGCCTCTGGCGGGATGAGACTCGAAGGAGGAAAGCTAGAATGGGACAAGCGAATGAAAGCAGCAGCCCTTTCCCGCCTGAGGTCCTGGTCTCCGTATCCGCAGATCCAAGAAATTCTCAACCAGGAGGATGGATTCACGAGGAAGAGTACTGGGAGAGAATGGCGGATATTGTGAAAGACGAGAAAAATAAGAGTGACGGTCGAAGATTGAACTTTGACTCGTTCGTTGGAAAGACACTGTTCGAGGGTCGCATTAAGACGTCGATAGAGAGTGTAGAAGACTTGTTCCCAGATAACCTCCTACTCCTGAGTGAGTCTCGGAAGGCTTCTCAAGCGGTTATGGTGCCAGGCGAGAACTTAGACGACGATGAGTTGGAGGTGGATGAAAAGCGCGCACTTTTGTTCGAAGAAGATATGTTTGACTACGCATCTGACGAAGAGATTGCACGAGAAATGGATATTTCTCAACGCCGACAGAAGGACCATGTTGAAGAACTTTACGCCGACGATGGCATTCCAGAGAATGAGCATGCCCAGGCTGGAACTGGCATCATTGGGAGCTCGAACGGGAAGGCTACAGACACTGTCAAGGTCACTTCTGCAGGAGCTGCGGAAGGTCCTACAAGCTCTGGAGAGCTCGCTGCCCTAGGTATCAGAGATGCTGGCGACCACACTCACGCGGACCAAGACGCTTTCGATATACCTTTAGAATATGCGTGCGACATAACGGGTGCTCTTAAACAACAAGGATGCAGCAAGAGACCTGGATCTGCTGCAGGGCCGGGTGGGAAGCGCAGAAAGCTTATTTGTGACGAGAGGCCCCAAAGTAGAGGCCACCTCGAGGAACACGCAACAACTGTGGACACTGAGGAACGTCCATATTTCACCAGTGAATTCACAGATGCCAATACTGATGGTTCAACCCTCATTACTGACGAGCACGCTGACAGCCGTAAAGCGGGTGGACAGCCCAAGCACACGACCCCGTCTTCATCGTCAGAGGGCGGAAGAAGAAGGAACAATAAAGGCAACAGGACGCTCCTATTTCCCATCGTAAAGGATCCGTACAACCTTGATCCGTTCCCGAAGTCAAGTCCGAACAATGATTCACCAACTAAAAGCTCACAGAAATCCAAAGCTAAATCTGCGAATTTCGACAAGTCAAGCGACCAATTGTCCAACGATCCATCTAGCAGGAATTTTTTTGCTCCCGAGTTCACTCTTCCAAGCTTCGCCGCGCCTTCTACGCAAATCCTGCAGTTGACCCCTAAGGTTCATCAAGCCTTTAACGTTTTACCTCAGAAAAACATATTGTGTTTCGGCCCGGGGCCGCCTGCTGTTGCAGATCTTGATGGGGAACGACGTAATCTCAGGTTGCCCCAGGTGATCTACCAAAACGCTCATTATCGCAATGAGAAGGATGTCCCAGAGCGCGCACGAGAGTATGGAGGTAGGGAGTTCAGGCTGGAGAGCACCACAATCCCATACCTTCCAGACTTTAATCCTACTGGTGTATTGGCTGTCAAAGCCAGCGGCAAGTCTGGAGTTGTTCTCGAAAAGGCCGTTGAAGAAAGGATCTACCTGAAGCGGAGACGAACATGTGGTCTGCGCACTTGGGTAATGGGCGAACCCCCTCCGTCAAGGGCAGAGATTGAACACGCGTTCCAAGTACAGGAAATTCCACTCAGGTTAACCCATGCTCCTCATACCGTTGGAGCGAGCCGCAACAGTAAGAAAGATGAGATATCGCAGATAGACGCAGTGACTCAGAAGAACCGCTATGGCTTCAACTATTCTCAAAAGCAAGAGTCCACCAGCGTTCAGCACGAAACCCAATATATGAGTATCATGAGTCTCGAAGTGCATGTTAATACTCGAGGCAACCTTGTCCCAAACCCTGAACAAGATGCTATCGAGTGCATTTTCTGGTGTATCCAGACGGACGACGAGGATGTTGTTGTTAACGGGATCAACGAAGGTACACACGTCGGAGTCCTCGCCCTCTCAGAAGACACTGGGTTAGCACCTAAAATCTATCAGCAATACAATATCGAAATCGACGAGGAAAGTTCTGAGCTTGATCTTTTGATCCGTATGGTGGATATTGTAAGACACCATGATCCAGACATCCTCACGGGCTACGAGGTGCATGGCGGCTCTTGGGGTTACATGATTGAGCGCGCAAGATACAAGTATGACTACAACCTTTGCGACGAATTCTCGCGCATGCTGTCACAGTCCCACGGCCGCTTTGGAAAAGAAAATGATCGATGGGGTTTCAATCATACCTCGACCATCCGAGTGACCGGAAGACACATGATTAATATCTGGCGCGCAATGAGGGGAGAGCTCAATCTACTCCAATATACGATGGAGAATGTTGTCTTCCACTTGTTGCATCGGCGCATTCCGCACTATCCATATAAAGATCTCACAGCGTGGTACAAATCTGACAAGCCTCATGATCTTGGCAAAGTTTTGGACTACTACATCTCTAGGGTACAGCTTGACCTTGAGATCCTAGAGCAGAACGAACTCGTGCCTCGAACGAGCGAGCAAGCTCGCCTTCTTGGCGTCGATTTCTTCTCAGTCTTCTCTCGGGGTTCTCAATTCAAGGTCGAATCCTTGATGTTCCGCATTGCAAAGCCAGAGAACTTCTTGCTCCCATCGCCCAGTCGCAAGCAGGTCGGCCAACAGAATGCGCTGGAATGTCTGCCCTTGGTCATGGAGCCTCAAAGCGACTTCTACAACAGTCCACTTTTGGTGCTAGATTTTCAATCATTGTATCCCAGTGTAATGATTGCATATAATTATTGCTATTCGACTTTCCTTGGGAGGGTGGTCAGCTGGCGTGGCCAGAACAAGATGGGCTTCGCGGACTACCAAAGAGAACAAAGACTAATCGAACTGCTTAAGGATGATATCAATATCGCGCCGAATGGCATTATGTATGTCAAGCCTGGGGTTCGGAAATCGCTTCTAGCCAAGATGCTGGGCGAGATACTCGAGACACGAGTCATGGTCAAGAGTGGGATGAAGGTCGACAAAGACGACAAGACACTGCAGCGCCTGCTCAACAACAGGCAGTTAGCACTGAAACTTATCGCTAACGTCACCTATGGCTATACCTCGGCGTCCTTCTCTGGACGTATGCCTTGTTCTGAGATAGCGGACAGCATTGTGCAAACGGGTCGCGAGACACTGGAAAAAGCGATTGCACTCATCCACTCCGTGGAAAGGTGGGGAGCCGAAGTTGTTTATGGAGATACAGACAGCTTGTTCGTCTATCTTAAGGGTCGGACCAAAGACGAAGCTTTCGATATTGGTGCTGAGATCGCCCAGACAATCACCAAAATGAATCCCAGACCAGTAAAGCTAAAGTTCGAGAAGGTATATTTTCCCTGCGTGCTGTTGGCAAAAAAGCGATATGTCGGCTTCAAGTACGAAAGCAAAGCCCAGGAAGAGCCCGACTTCGACGCAAAAGGTATCGAAACTGTCCGAAGGGATGGTACACCAGCGGAGCAGAAGATCGAAGAAAAGGCGTTGCGAGTTCTCTTCCGTACCGCAGATCTCAGCCAAGTCAAGAGCTATTTCCAGCGACAATGCTCGAAGATCATGAAGGGCAAGGTGTCGATTCAAGATTTCTGTTTCGCCAAGGAGGTCAAACTCGGAAGCTATAGCGACAAAGGACTGCCACCGCCTGGTGCGCTGATTAGCACAAAGCGCATGCTGGAAGACCCGCGAGCAGAGCCGCAGTATGGCGAACGCGTGCCCTACGTGGTTATCTCAGGAGCCCCTGGAGCCAGACTTATTGATCGCTGTGTGGCACCGGAGGTGCTATTGCAGAATGAATATCACGAACTCGATGCCGAATACTACATATCAAAGAATTTGATTCCACCATTAGAACGGATATTCAATCTTGTCGGAGCCAATGTTCGGCAATGGTATGACGAGATGCCGAAGTTCCAGCGCGTTCGACGCATTGAGGCGGGCTTGTTGGCCTCCGGAAAGGACCTCTCCGTCTCAAAGAAGACACTGGAATCTTACATGAAATCATCTTCGTGTCTCGTATGTCGCAAGACGTTGGAAGATGCTACACCAATATGCGGCGAATGTATGCAGCAGGCCAACACTTCAATGCTGGCGTTACGGTCGAGACTGAAGAAGGCTGAGGGTAAGGCGACGGATTTACTGAAGGTTTGCAGGTCTTGCGCAGGCCTGGCATGGGGAGAAGAAGTGAAATGCGACAGCAAGGACTGTCCAGTCTTCTACACGAGGGCAAGACATACGGCAGGTCTTAACACCACGAGGCAGCTGACGGAGCCAGTCATGAGGGCATTGGGAGAGCTAGGGGACGTTCACCTGGAATGGTAGACGGACAAGGAGTGTTGAATTCGGATCATTGCAGGCGTACTTAGGATATACCCCAGTCTTAGCAAAATTCTTAGATAGGTAGAAGTTCACCATTGCTTGCCAAGTACTCTGTACATATGAATACCAGGAACGTGACATCGTGGCCTTTAAAGTGTTTACTTGCGCCAAAGCGCCCAATCCTGCAAGAAGCCTCATCGACCACTGAACTCGAGAGATTCTCAAAACCCGTCCAATCATGTCGTAATGGTCTTTACTGCCTTTGTTATTACCTACATCATCGGCGGCCTAACCTTCTTGCCCTTGATAATCTGCCTCGTCATCCTCCACGCCTATCTCACGTTTCCCGAGCGCTCCAGCGCTACCTCCTCGCCAGATGACATTCACGACCCGAACGATGACGCCCAGAGCATCAAGTCGTCCGTCGTCTTGGCTGATGTCGAAGAGAAGTTCCGCCGCCAACATGAGGGCGGTGTTGCCTCCGGCTACTTCGCGGTCTGTCGAGAGTACGTGCCCGGGGGTGTCAATGGGAAACCACCAGAGAGAACCACGCCCGCTGGTACGGTCGTTGCCAATGAAAGCCCCAGTGTGTACCAGAGCATATACAGAAGCATATTCGACAGGAGGCAGGGACCGACGCTAGACCCCGGGAAGGGCAATGGGAGAACCGTCAAGAGAGCTAGGAACATCTTCTTCGTCGTGTTGAGGCATGGCCATTTGATGCTATACGACGACTCGGAACAGCTCGATCCGCGGCACGTCATATTCCTCGAGCATTACGAGGTTAGCATCTACGGTGGGGAAGAAACAATGCCGGAGGGGGAGCTTTTCATCAAGAGAAACAGCATTCGGTTGACCAGGAAGGTGAACATTGAGGAGGCGGGGTCGGCGTCCAAACCATTCTATTTCTTCTCAGAAAACTGTTCGGAAAAGGAAGACTTCTATTTCGCACTTTTACAAAACCAGGAGGCCAGATCAGATGCACCGGAAAGCCCTCCGAGACCTCAGCGATACGATGTCAAGCACATGATCACACTTGTTCAAAAGCTGCACTCTTCTGAAGAACAACTACAGACACGGTGGATCAACGGGCTCATGGGCAGGCTGTTTCTGGCCCTCTACAAGACGGAGCAGATAGAGGACTTCATCAGGAAGAAGATCACGAAGAAAATCGCACGCGTCAAGAAACCTGCGTTCCTTTCTGGAATTGTTCTACGGAAGGTCGATATGGGAGAAGGCGCGCCATGCATCACAAATCCCAAGCTCAAGGATCTGACGGTCGATGGGGATTGCTGTGCGGAAGCTGACTTCAGGTACAGCGGGAATTTCCGTCTCGAAATCGCTGCAACTGCTCGCATCGATCTTGGTACTCGCTTCAAGGCTCGTGAAGTCAACCTTGTCCTGGCCGTGGTTTTCAAAAAGCTTGAAGGCCATGCTCTGATCAAATTCAAGCCGCCTCCGAGCAACCGGGTGTGGATTTCTTTCGAAACAATGCCAGACATGGACATGACTATCGAGCCCATTGTTAGTTCAAGGCAGATAACCTACAACATTATCCTGCGTGCCATCGAGAGTAGAATCCGAGAAGTCTTCGCGGAAACCCTTGTCCTGCCTCATTGGGATGATAGTCCTTTCATGGATACCTCCCATCAGCGGTACCGTGGCGGCATTTGGTCACAGTCTGCCGACACCACTCCTCAAACTCATACAGCCGTTCCGGACGAGGTCATCGAGGATGAGGCTGAAGCTGATAGTACTGCGATTGATGTGGCTCCCGCTCCTTCGCTGAAGAGCAAAGATGAAAGAACTACGAGCCTCTCGTCACTGCCTGATTCCTTGGACTCAGGCTTGAAGAAGCGAAAAGGGGCAGGAGCATCTACAGTCACGCTGGCAGAAGGCAGTAGCGATAAGATTTCCACCGGAGCTACCCAGAAGGCACCCAAGATCATCCGAGCACGCTCGTTCGCCTCCGCCGCCGGCCCTCTCGTCAGCCTGGACCACGCCAACATTTCCGAGCCGTCTACCAAGCCTAGCACAAATCAAAGAAAGTACTCCGATGCCACCAGTGCCATGATAGCAATCTCGCAACGCTCCCCTCCCACTTCTCCCACCGAAACCCCATTCGGCTCCCTGCCCGACCAGGGTCCAAGCAGGATCCCAACCAGCAAAACTAACAGCATGTCCTCGAACTCCTCCAAAGCCAACAGCATCACCGACCGCCCCACCACCTCCACGAGCCCATCATCGTTACCACCAACCCCCACAAGCACCGACTCCCACTCCATCAAATCTTCCTCCACAGCCCATTCCCAATCCCGCCCCTCCATCAAATCATCCTCCTCGACCTACTCCCAACACCCTACCACCCTCCAAACCTCCACCCGCGCCCCGCCAACCTCCTCCGAAAAGCGCTACTCCACCGCCTCCCTCGGCGCCGCCACCGCCGCAGCAAAGAAATGGGGCTGGGGCGTCCTCTCGCGCACAGCGGAGCTCAAACCCCCCAACAACCCGTTCTCAAACATCGACAGACCAGGCATACCCGATCACCCTATCGGACGCGGTCGACCTCTGCCCCCGCCTGGACAGCCGCTTCCGTTCCCAGATAAGAAACCGAGTCAGGTGGCGTTGCCGAAACGTAAGCCCGTGCCGGCACCACTCATGCCGCAGACGAGGCGGGATGAGATCAAGGCTAGGAGCAAGGAGCCGCCGCCGTTGTCGAAGCGGAGGAGGAAGGATGAGGGTGGGGTGGTGAAGGAGGATGAGGATGGGCTGGGGGATGGGGATGGGATGCTGGTTGTTGAGGCGCCAGCAGGCAGTGAGCCGGGGAGTCCGATGGGGGAGGGGGGAGGGGCGTTTCTGGACGGCGGGTTGGGAACTACAGGTGGGGAGGATGGTGGGAAGACGGACGAAGAGGGGAAGATGGTGGGCTATGTTCGCCCTACTGTTGAGGAGGATGCGGAGGATGAGAAGACGCCGACTAAGGCCGCTACGTGAGTATTTGGGGAGGCTGGACCTTGCATTGATCGTATCCGGCACTAGCGATAAACCGCCTCATTATGGGACTGGCATGGTTATGTGTGGGTCAGGCGTAGGATATCAGGAGGATATAGGAGCAAGAGGATTTTGCCTGGTAGTCTGTGCTTAATCTCTAGATACCAAATAGCCGCTATGAAGTCACTACTAAGGAAGACTTGTCAAAGAATATGTACCCAATTTCCGACTCCCCAGAAATGCTGTCCTCGCTACCGGCAGAGCCATGCAATTCTATATTCACCCGCCCCCCCCTCCGTTTATCATCTCCTCACCAAGCACCCCCAGCTGCCGTATTGACTGCCTGCGCCGGTAGAGGTCGGCTCCGCAGGTTCCGAGGCTGGCTCCTCCCGCCCCTCGCTCGCCTCGTGTCGTACAGATCGTCGACTTCCTCAAGGACCTGGTTGACGCGCAGACCCATCTTCGGCTCGCCCTCGTCGTCCGAGGCGCCGTCGTTCCAGCTGTGGGTCGTGCAGGTACCGGTGGCCATGCCCCAGCCGTTCCAAGATGTTGCTGTGTGTTGGTCAGCATAGTGGTGATAGGGATGTAATAATGAAGAAGAAGACAATGGGAAATGCAAAGGGGAGGAAGAATGGGAAGGGGGAACATACCGGCGATGACGGGAGCGTTAGGATGCCAGCTCGCATCCCTAACGCACGTCTTCCACGACCCACTACTGCGGTCGTCGTCCATATCGTACGTCATAGAGGAAGCGTACAGATCCGGGTCTCTTGGGCGGGAGTTCTGCGTGGCGTCCTTGACATCGATCTTCCCTGCGAGCGTGGCGTCCATGTTGTAGATGTAAACGCTCCCGTCTTCGCTACCAGAGTAGACATACCGCGAATTCGTGCTGCCTGGTGGGGAGAAATGGCATCGGATGAGGGTCTTCAGAACGCTATGCCCACGGTAGGTGACTAGTGAGCAGTCATGCGGATGTGGCTTGTATTCCTCGTCGTAAAAGTTCATGAAACGGTAATCAAAGCCAGTAGTATGGCTTGAAGGATTAATGGTAGAAGCCTTCTCCGTCGACATCATCTTTCGCAGATCCCAGAGCTTCATCGTCTGGTCTTTGCCGTTGCTAAGCACGTATCTACCGTCGCCTTTGCTGTCGACGTAGGTCAGCCCTTCGGTGTGGCCCATAAAGACCCCGGCTTCACGGCTGTCGCCCATGCTTCGTCGGTCCCAGACTTTGATCAGGGTGTCGTCAGAGCCGGAGTAGAGGATGTGCGGGGACGACGTGTCGCCAAAGCAGACGGCGTTCACATCGTCCCCGTGGCCCTCGATGCTGAGAACGGATTGTCGTGATTCGATGTCGTAGACATGGACAGAGCGGGCGGAAGTCCCTGCGACAATTTCACGCCCATCACCTGAGAAACGTATGGACCAGATCTGGATACTGATCAACAGTGGTGCCCTGTTGTACAGAAAGATAAACATACCCCAAAGCTGCTGTACCCGGGACGATAGCGCCGCATACCAGTTCCTGAGTGTAAGTCCGAGAAGTCGAGCAGCCATGGCTCTCCGTTCTCCCCGGGATCTGTAGGTGCAAGGCATACTGTACTTCGTATCGAGCTGTATGCGAGATATTTATTATCAGGACTGAGTGTAGCGTCGGTAATGGTCCATTGTCCGTACGGATAGGTAACAGTCTTGTAATATCTCCAATTATATGGGTTAGAGGTGTCGTACATTCGAACTTTGAAGTCTTGGGCACAGGAGAAGAAAAAGTTGCCGTCATCTGAGAATTGTCCTGAGTAACAGCGAGCATTGTAATGGATGATCGTATCGGCTTTGTCAGACGGTATGAGACCCTAAATATTTGAACGGTAATGGGTCAGCAAAAATAATCTAAGCTCTTACGTCGGAAAGCATACCTGGGAGATGATCCGCCCCTGAGTTCCAAACTGACCACGTTCTGCGCCTAGTTCTCTGCTCAGAAGCCTCCTAGCCAGCCGTTTGTTCTTCCTCTTTAGAATGTCCTGATAGTATTCAGTGCATCCGAAGGTCCCACTCCGCATCAATCGGGTGCCCTCCTCGCTAGGCACTGTTGGATATGGATGTTTCGCACGCTTCGTCCTCCGTCGCCGCCGAGTTCCAAACCCACTTGTGTCAACCTCCTCCTCGGCCTCATCCTCATCAGCGGTTGCCCGTGAGTCTCCATGATTCGCAAATATTCTACGCAGCCCGGCATGGCCAAGGAGTTGCATGATCTGATTAGGTGATACTGCAATCATTCGTCAGTCAAGGATCTAGTATCTTTGTGCCGAGGGGGCTACCCTGAATTATCCGCCTTCCAGTACCGGTAGTGCCAGCGGCCTGTGATTCTTCCACGGCAGGACTGAGCAGTTCCCTTACAGCCTGAGCGACTTCCTCCTCCGCAACATCGTTCGCTTCGCCATCGTCAACGGACACCTCGAACTCCACACCGCTTACACCATCGTCGGCATCTGTAACTCCGTATAACAACGATTAGCCTATCAGCCGGTCTCTATCCAGTCTGGCGTGTCGAGCAGAGCCAGTTGTAAAAGCGCACCGTGAAACTCCGTATCTTCCTCTTCCTCCTCCTCTTCTGCGGGGTCAAAGAACTCAATATCTTCGCTCTCATCAGTGGGAGGCTCGAAATCAATGTCGTCATCATCTACTTCGTCTACCCAGTCGCTTTCGCTAGGTATAGCATCATAGACGTTCACTGCGTGACTCGAAGGGTCTGGAGATGCTGGACGATTGGCTCGAGAGTCCATCGAATCTTCCATGACTGCGGACAAGTGATACCTTATGTCTGAAACTTCAATGGAAGTAGGAGCATGAGGTGGATAAAGAAGTCCGTTAAATCCATTAAGTCCGGTGCGCCTCGGCAGTGGGTTCCAAGCGCTGTGCTCCGTACTTGTACGAGGTAAGGTAGCTTGCTAAAATCCATGTAAAATCGATGCCCATACATTTCTAAAGGGAACGGAGACGTAGGTTGGAAGGGAGAGATTGTGAGGGCGATTTGACTATCATTACGTCTTCACCTTACCCGAGATGCAGGTCATGGATATGTAATTAGAGCCAGGGTGGTAGATGGGGATATCATGGGATTATTCGGATGCTCGACTATTACGCATATGGGGTATCTGATCCTATGGCTAGGCTCAAAGTATGACTCAAAGGCTCATACCGCTAAATAAACATGATGTAGTATGAATGCATGAGTGGAGACTCAAAACCCCCGAAGAATTGCAATCACATACTGATAATCCAGCTCGGCCGATCAGTCATCGATCGGGCAAAGTCGCTTAGACCGTGTGTCCATTATCGACGCCGTTGTTACCTGCCGCAACAAGGTTGTTGCCCGCCTTCTCTCGGTGGTGCATGCCACCGTGAATGGCTGGGTCGTCTTCGTAATCACGAACGTGGACTAATTGCCAGTCATTATTAGTACCAGCAGCGAGGCTTTAATGTGATAACTTACTTCCGAGACGAGCAGGGTCAATGCCACGATGACCCCAGATAAGTAAGGCACCGAAGACTGGCTTGGCGAGTAGATCCAGGATTCCGTAGAAGACTGCTTCGGAATCTGGCGAGATTAGATTGCCACCCTCGCAGAGACCCCAAGCAATGGGGTACAAGAACCACAGGAACACTGTGAGAACCCCGCAGGTGTTGTAGGCTCTACTAACGTCGGAGCCAAGGGCGGAGGCGTGCTTGCGAGCTGTCCAGGTCAAAGTCCAAGCGATGGCGAAGAGAGCGAAGCAGCCAAACACGAAGTAGCCCCACTATTATGATTAGCCCCTCAACTTTCCAATGCAGTGATCTCACACATACCTTGTACGAAGACACTACCAGGGCTCCAACCAACCCAGTGATGATCATAATTTCGTCAACCACAAGCGTGAACAAGACAGTCGGCCATGGAAGTGCAGCGGTGAGAAGCAAGTCCATCAGCAAAAGTGGTGTGGTTATGACCCTTCGATAATTAGTGGCTGAATCAGTAGGGCCGGCGGAAAACTTACCAATCAATGTAGCGCACATAGAAGATCTCACGGTAGGTCCCATGAACACGCGGGTTGCTCCTCCTGAATTCCACGGCGATGGGGGTGAAACCCAAATTGGAACCCATGGTGAAATAGGCGATCGCAGCGACCATGGTGATCAAAGCAGTGATATAGTGGAACAGACGATGGGTACGAGGCTTGGTGAAGGATAGGCCGAGGAAGACGAAGGTCGCCACGGTCATGACGGCGCAAACAGCCTGCGAGGATCAGTACCTAGCATCAAGTTCGCTGGAAGTTCAGAACATACCCAATACCAATCGGAGCCATGAGTAGTGATGGCGATATCAGCCAGGGCGCCGTTGACAAAGTTGCCGTTGGTGGCTATAGCATTGTTTGCACGACGCTCGATAGCCATGATGATCGTAGTACTCTGTGGATGACCACAGTGCTTGTTAAGAGTAGAGTGCACCGATAGTAGTTGCAGTATGATTGTATGTGGTTGGGCGAATGTATGGGAAGTAGTGTAAGTGGGAGGTGAAGGGTGGAAAGAAAATGTTTGTTTATGAGAGTGACGGGTCCACTAGCCCATCACATGCGGATGCCAAAGTTTGTAGCCGGCAGAGCTACTTATGACACCTATGACGTGGTTCCATACGGAGTACTCATGTGAAATTGCATCACATCACTGCCCTTCACTCTGCACACTTTGACCAATAGAGCCAATGCTTTCCCTGCCCACCGCTGCCCGCATTTGCTTCATGCAAGCAGTGAAGCCCATGACCCATGGCCTGTTGATTGAAGTGCGGAGGAACAGCCGGAGCCTGAACTTCTTCCATTCCCCAATAAAATGAAGCATTCCCAAAGCGGTGACGTTATCTATCACAGGTCAATTAAATCTATTTTGCAGCAGGCGGAGAACTCCCCTTCTGGCCCCTTTTTGGGCTTAAAAATTCAAAACGTCCTCTCAACGTACCTACACGTTCTGCACGTACTTGAATCACCAGAGTCACTCATTACATGTTCGCTCGATCGTGAAGGTGATGGGCTTGAAGTCGGATCTCGGGTAACGCTCAAGCCAAGATCTCTAGCGCCGTCGCTCTTGCATGAGCCTTCTATTGAAAGAAAGCTTAAAGTAACCAGGAGCATGACCTCCTATGGCCACTTGCTGCTTTTACTTCCAAGCACATCTACCAATCATAGTTTCTGCCGTACGCTTCGAAATTTGGACACACCGACACTAGGAGTTCATGTACCTACCACAAATGAACATGAAAGACTTGTGGCAACCGACGTTCTATCGTTCCCTGAGGCTGTCCGAAAGGGAGAAACCCGTTTTTGATCGCTCGGTCTCACCCTAACGGTTATTGCTTTCGCCTTGTCTGCGGGCTGGCAAAACTGCATCGACTAAAATTGGGAGCAACCTAATTAGCCACGAAGTATGAAGTAGCTTGTTACGATACTTTGTACCACGGTCGTGCTGTCCGGAGGATATGTTTAAGATGCATCAGTTATAGTACACGCTTGTTTATAATGCATCACCCCCGAAAACCCTGGTTTTGGCACTTCGCGCAGGCCCAGTTTATTTGGCTTTTTAGGACTGCTGACCCTTATCGTCGCAAAATTTTGTTGTCGTCGTCCTCCTTATTGTCGTTGGCAAGATTCGACGAATAGCATTTTGCGACATCATCGCATTGAGATTATCTCTTGACACAACATTAGTATCCACGCTGACAGAATCTCGTTAGACGTGGGTTGTAACAAGATGCAATTGCGATAAGAAACAACAACGCCTGGTAAGCTTTGCGAACCGCAGCAGCCAACATTGAGAAGCTGGATAAACTGGGCCTGCGCGATGTGCCAAAACCAAGATTTTCGGGGGTGATGCATTATAACCAAGCGTGTACTATAACTAATGCATCTTAAACATATCCTCTGCTGTCCGTATGGAACGGCTCAATCTACTTTGAAATTGGTTCGGCAATCGACTTGGCACTATGGTTCTAAGCATGCGCCTGCAAACTTGATGAACTTGGCAGAGAAATGGGATCCGAGGGCGTCTGGTGGCGTCCTGACCCTCGAGTTCCAAGCAAGGACATCTTGAAAACCCGTTTCTCAAACGGCGGCATTAATAAATCATTCACAAATGGGATCACGCCACACAGCGAATAGCTCCATCATTAGCGTAGAATTGAGTGAAGACAGCCGATTACCATCGGCACTAGGTGCTCGCCTCACCAGTCGAGGACGTTGAACCGGACAATAACAGCGGTCAACAACAAGAGGAACAGTAGAACGACAGCGTGGAAACTCGATAGGAGCGGCAACGCATGAACCTGATCAATTTCTTTGACGTCCTTGTTGCGAGCCCGCATCTTCGGAGCCCAGGGCTTGTCCATACCAAAATCTTCGAGTACCTGCTCACTCGTAATCTTGCTTCCTGCTAGGCAGATAGGGACACCTGTCCCTGGATGAGTCGATGCACCAACAAAGTGTAGTCTGTCAATTGACGGATGTTTCGTAGATGGTCGGAAGGATAGGACGTTGAAGAAGCTGTGACTGAGGCCCAAGATGGCGCCCTTGTCGAGATTAAACGTATCTTTCCAGCTTTGCGGTGTGTTGGCGATCTCCTTCACGAGTGCTTGCCGTAGACCGCGAGCGCCAGTTCGGGTTTCGATAGTAGAAAGGACGGTTTCTCGCGCCTTGGCCACCATGGCCTCCCAATCCTGCTTGCTTCGCATGTCCACCCCCTTACCCTCTTTCTCGCTCATTAGATGACCCACGGGTACCAGGACAGTAATTGAGTCTTTCCCCTTTGGACTGGCGCTTGGGTCAATGCGTGAAGGAACATTGACATAAAAAGAAGGCTGTCTGGGTATTAGTTGCTTCTTGAAGATGTCATCGAATGACTCCCGGTAGTCATCTGCCAGGAAGATGTTGTGCGTAGTCAGCTCAGGCACCTTGCGGTCCATGGCCCAATAGAAGGATATTGAACTGCAGCTCGCATGTCGTCTTTGCAGCGAGTCTGTCTGAGGCGAGTAGGGTAGCAGATTGCTGTATGCGTAAACAAGGTCAGCGTTGATGACTACGACGTCAGCTGTTATGACTTCCCCAGTCTCGAGGGTGACGCCCGTCGCCCGTTGATGACCGGAATCTAATGCTATCGAAGAGACTGGTGTAGCCAGGCGGTAGGTAACGCCTAATCGTTCTCCGACATTGACAAGTGCCTCGATCACTTTGTGGAAGCCTCCTCTGGGGTACCAAATCCCTTCGGCTAACTCAGTATACTGTAGGAGAGAATAGGTACCGGGAGCGTCGAATGGTGACATGCCCATGTACATGCTCCCAAAGGTGAAAACCCGGCGAAGGCGCTCGGTCCAAAAATACTTCGAGGCTCTTGAGTAGATGCTTTCAAACGGATGCAGAGGCAAGAGGTGGCGCAGGAACGATGGTCGAGCCATGGAGAGAATAGATGTAAAATTCTTCCGCAGAACATGCGTAACGCTGAGCTCATAATGTCGATGTGCTTCCTGTAGAAAGCCCAGGTAGCGCTCAAATCCATCTTTACCTTCCCACTTCTCCACCTCGTGCTTCATCCGGGAGACATCTGTTGAAAGTTCGAAGGACTCTCCATCGCTGAACCACAGATTGTAGTTGGGCTCGCATTTCATAAGCTCCACCCCTTCAGCTTCGAGCGATGTCCCAAGATCAGCGAACGCTTCCCGGAAGAGCTGTGGCAGGAGTAGCAGCGAAGGGCCTTGATCAAAGCGCTGAAGGTCGAATCAGCAAACTAGCATGTCATTCTCAGCGCTTTACTCACATATCCATCATAATGTATCAGCGAGCATCGACCGCCAGTGAAATCGTTCTTCTCGAAAACTGTCACACGGAAGCCTGCCTTCGCAAGACGGGCTGCAGTAGCGACACCCCCAACGCCAGCGCCTGCCGACAATCAGTGTCAGTCAAGGCTGATCTGAGGGTCGTTTGGCAGCAAACACACCTACGACTATCGCCGTTCTCTGCCCCAACTTCTCCCCCATTGACTGGCTGAACGAATAGAACTTCAATTATCACATGGTTGCGGACAGTAATCCGTAATAAGCCGCCTCTAGAGGCGAATCGATGACGGAGCCAAGAGTCAGGGTTTCTATAATACCCCTGAGTCCCGATACCAGGTTATGTACTCTAATGGAATCATAATGTAGCACAGAAATCGTTTATTGAGCCCTGTTACATAGAAGGCAACAGTCAAGGTTGTGAACTGCATCGCGGACCTCCACACATTTTTTTGATGTTAAATTTCGAAATAAAAATTGCACTTGTTAGGCAGGTAGATCCAGCTGGCTTTTAATGTTTGTCACTTTTAGTTCCTATGTACAAGCTATGGTCAGGTATCTTATAGACAATGGTCAGATCTGCCACACTCGGAGTTATGTACGCCCTTTCCATGTACACAATTAAGGGGGTATCGTTATTGATTCAATGCATTCCATGCGACTTTCAATCGCCTCAGCTTCGGCACCGTCGCTCTACCAGCCTTGACTTTGTAGCCTGGTACCCTGAGGACTCTCCCTATCTCGACATAGCTTTCAACTGCAACACGCATTGGCCCGCGTGCTTCGCGAGGCAGCTGCTCAATGGCACCTTTTGACTCCTTGTATATCCTCATAGCATTGTCTAGAAGCTGCTGCCGTAAATAATCCACCTTCGAAGTCGTGGGGTCGCGAATGATGTCGTCGGAGCTGAGTCCGTGCCCTTTGAGCCATTCCGATGGAAGATAGACGCGATCGTTCGATGCGTCTACCGAGATATCGCGAGCGATGTTGACAAATTGCAACGCGATACCCATTTGTCCTCCAGCACGAGCAATCTGCTTCCGCTCGCTATCGGATGTCGGGACTTTAGTATGATAGTATGCGAGTTCAATGCAGGACTCTGCGACGGTACCGGCGACTCTGGCGCCATATAGTTCCAAAGTTGCTTGATCCTTGATCGGAAAGGGGTTGTCGGAAGACTTGAAGAAAATATCAGTCTCAAACCCTTTCAGGAGCTCATAGAGAGGAGTAGGAGAAAGGTAGGTCGTAGGGAGCAGAAGGAGGCCTGCCTGGGCGGAAGGTGGAAAAGTCTTGATCACGTAATCGGACACCATCGGCCGTTTGTCAGAATATGACAAGTCGAGAAAACGGCTTAATTTGACAATCCAGTCTTGAGCCTCCGTCGTACTAGCAGCGTCGTCGACAAGGTCGTCTGCAATGCGGCAAAACGAATAAAGCAGGATAAGATCGATTCGTAGCCTTCCTTGAAAAACCCCACTGGCAAGGTAGAAACTTCGACTCTTCGCTCGGAGTCGAGCAAGCGCTTGCTGCATGCCATCGATTCGGTCATCGTCGTAGGCACATGTGGGTGTGAGGAGCGCTTGAACAAGAAGTATTGGCGAAGGGAGCGAGGGTATCGAAGGGAACAGCGTGGGGAAGGCGTACAGAATGGCAAGCGCATTGTCGAATGCCACGAGACCGAATACGATGAGGACGTTTGTAACAAGGAAAAAGACAGCCTCTTCAATTTCCAAACCGTCCCAAAAATGCCAGCCTAATTTTGTCACAGATTCGATGACCCATGTTCCACGTTTAAGTGCCATGGTATCAACAACCCATAAGTACAAGGTAGGCAGTACGATTGGTACCATAGTATTGGACATCGGTAGTCCCAGGATAAACTGGTAGGCCAAACTCCAGAGGAGAAGGATGAATGGCCCCGCCCAGACCAGAATCAGTCCCATGTAGAGCCCCTTGCCGCGACTTGCGATCATGGATATTCCGAGCGCAATACCAGCTAAGATTGCCAGGGTTCCAATCCATCTCCAAATTCGTAATCGTCTGCTATGATGCAGGAGCCTCTTCCCACGTAGGTATACAGGATGGAAAGTCGGTTTGCTTATTAGGAGGTAGAGTAGCGAAGTATTGTACGTCTGAATGATGAAGAAGAAGACCTCCTCCGCCGGTATACTGAACAAAGTGGGCCCGACGATGACATTGTCAGGGTACGTCCATATTCTGTTACGAATCAGATACGAGTCCCAGGGAGTTGTCGAGACTACGGCAATCTGATGTATATAAGCTAAATGCGAGACATGGCGCGAAAGTTGAAAACTTACAGCGACGAGGAAGAGAATCTTGTAAACATCGATACTCGTCCGGAGGGGAGAGTAGACCAAGGTCAGAGCTCCAGCCGGGGGAATTGTATAGAAGAGATGCCTGAGATGGTCGTAAGTAGCCGTACCGAGGCAGCAATGACTGACCTTACACCAAAGCATATTCATAGCCCATAGTTGGCAATTCACCAAAGCCGTGTAGCTGGTATTGTCATGGTTTCATGGCATCATGGTTGGACAAGCGCGGAATGCTGTTCAGGGTCGAAGATATAATCTTTAACAATCAAATGTCTATCATCGCCTATGCTGCCATCCAAAAGAGTAAACCTTCTAAAGACGCGAATTGAGCTTGGATATGCTCGATGCTGTTGACGTACTTCGAGGTACCTGCAATCGAGTTGTATTGAAGGCGACGTCAACCGGCATATTGCACCCGGCGTCCCGCATAACAATGTTAAAAGCAGCAGCACGTTATTCGGTTTCACTGGCTACCCCTCTCCAGCCGCGGACACGCTACTTCATGTTCCTCCTACAAGTAAAGGCTGCAAGCGATCACGACCGAGGAGCTTAAGGTGCCTTCCGGAGGAGCCTCACAAGATGCTTGTTGCCATCCGAAAACTCCGAGGGTTGGCTGTGCGTGGTCGCAGTGAATTACCGTGGGACTTATGCTCTTGCCTGCGGAAGCCTGACACAGTCCTTATTCCCACCAACAATGGCCGATAGCTGGATTTCGAGAGCTTGTCGCCCCTCTTCACATGCCAAATTACTTCCGAATATATTATCTGCACGACATTGATGGCCACTACCTTGTACTTGAAGACTTCCATTGTTAACCGGGCAAGAATGAAAAATACCGAGGCTTTAGACCTACTCTCTGCGCGGTTAGAAAGTACGTGATCAGAGTCTGCTTCAAGCAGGCTTGGCATCAACATCATAGACACGTCCTGGCCATAGACCGTCCATGGCTTGGGCGAACCTCGTAACTTCCATGTCGCAAGTAGGAGGAGCACATAGATAGTCGAGTATATCCAGCTTTGAAGCGCCAAACGTCATCACTCATAGTACAGTATGGTTCCGACGCCGCGGAGAAGAGCTCAGGACTATCCCCACCCGTCAGTAGGACCGACATGCTTTGAAGCGGCTCCTGAACTGACCATCGTGCCAGCTACCTTTCAGGCAACTTCGCTCCCATTCACTGCGTTCAACCCCTGACACCCTGCACGTACTCGGGCACCCTTCCCACCGAGCTTGCTGGAGGCGAATACGTTCGCAACGGAGGCAACCCTTTGATCAACGGTGAACTAGGTCGAGACGCCCACTGGTTCGATGGCGATGGCATGCTCAGTGGGGTCTCGTTTTCCAGGCAAGAAGATAAATCTCTTATGCCCGAGTTCGTGAATCGGTACGTCTTGACCGATGTATACCTCTCTTCGATCGCTACGCCTGCTCTGAGGACGCCCATTCTGCCAAGCATTACGACGCTGGTCAACCCGCTCAGCTCTTTGATTGCCATCAGCTTGCGCATACTGAGGGCCTTGTTCCTAGTGGCGCTCTCTCATTTGCCGGGCTCACAACAAGCGGTTAAGAGGATCAGTGTTGCAAACACCGCCGTGCTTTTCCACGATGGTCGCGCTCTGGCCACGTGCGAAAGCGGCCCACCCATGCGCATCTCTCTGCCCGGACTTGAAACGGTGGGGTGGTTTAACGGGCAGCGGTGTGAGGGAGAAGGTGCTCGAGAAACCTCTGAAGGCTTTGGAGGGGTGGGCATGCTTAGCTTCATGAGGGAATGGACAACCGCCCACGTACGTAGGAAAGGAAGCTGTCATTGCGAGAAGGATATGGTGCTGACACGTCATTCCAGCCAAGGGTCGACCCTAAGACGTCCGAGTTGCTCCTCTATCACTCAACCTTCGTCCCTCCTTACGTGCAATATTCCGTGATTCCAGCGACTCCACTGCAGAGTACAGATAAGCGTGCTGAGCTCGGAAGGAGACTGATCAATGCCCCAGTCTCAGGCATGCGTTCTGCGAGGATGATGCATGACTTCGGAGTGTCTGCAGCGCATACCATTATTATGGATCTTCCACTTTCGCTGGATCCCCTCAACCTAGCAAAGAATAAGCCCGTGGTAGCCTATGACCCTACCTCCACCTCTCGTTTTGGAGTCTTTCCGCGCTATAAACCTGACAATGTCCACTGGTTCGAAACAAATCCTTGCTGCATATTTCATACTGCTAACTCTTGGGATTCTGGGGCCGGCAATACCGCTGAGGAGGAGACTCATAGTGCAGTCAACATGCTCGCTTGTCGACTAACATCTGCTGCGCTTGTATTCAGCGCTGGTGATCTTGCTGCACCAATACCGACTCACTCAATCCCTCCCCATCAGCAGGAGATTGAACAGTGCCGTCTGTATTATTATCAGTTCAGACTTCCCAGCGCTAGTGATGCTGCCAGCAGTGGAGTCACAACAGAAACAAATGCCATTTTACACCAGTGGGCGTTAGCTGCCATCCCATTTGAATTCCCTTCGTTGCGTCAGTCCGCTTCAATGACGGCGGCAAAGTACGTTTACGGATGCTCTGTCACCGGGACTACGTTCGGTGCAGCACTTGGCCGTGCCGTCAAGATCGATTCACTCGTGAAGGTGGATGTAGAAAGCCTGATAGACAGAGGGAAGCGACATCCACCGATGCAGATTACGGGATGCGTGGACAATAGAACCTTGGATGCAATATGGGCCAGCGACGACCCTCAGGATCCCATCAAAGTATTCAGAATGCCCGTAGGATGGTATGCCCAAGAGTCAAGGTTTGTACCGCGGGCTTGTGGAGTTGGTGAGGACGACGGTTGGCTACTAAGCTACGTCTTCGACGAAGGCCAGTTGGGCAAGGATGGGGAATGCCTACCTGACGCCGAGAGTGAACTCTGGATCATCGATGCGAAGAACATGACGGATCTGGTGGCTAAAGTGTATCTCCCACAGAGGGTGCCGTATGGCTTGCATGGTAATTGGTTCTCGGAGGAGGAAGTCAAGAGCCAGCGACCCATACAGAGACATCGAAGCTTGCCAGCTCAAAACACATACAAGCCATCATCACCGGCTTGGAGGATATGGATGGATTTGAGGAGAGCTCTCGAACGTCTCTCGGGATGAAACAAGGACAAGATAGATAAGAAAGAGCTAGACCCACTTGAAAACCTTGCAACGCAGGCATCGATGCTGCGGTACTCCCCAAACAACATGCGACCAAGCGTGCGTAGTCCAGCGCAGGACATGGAAGGTTTTTGGGAACGTTGTCCTGTCTGTGAGCTGAGCCTGTATCAGGTGCTATCGGGTGCGTCAGCAGTGTTGCAGACTTGCCGTGGGCTCGAAAAGTCTGCACTATCAGCGACTATATGGCGAGGTGCAGGCTCTGCATAGCATTGAGGGGTCAAATTCGATTGAGAGCTGTTGCCAGTGATTGAGACTCCTGGGAAAACCCCCTCCACCAGTAAAAGCACTGGCAAATGATTCAAGCTGAGTGTCTTGTATCTCCGCACCGAAACATCAACCAAGCTCTCTGCCTGAGTTGGACCCGCAGACACAGGAAATAGTCCACCACTCAACGTCAGATGCTTGTGTCGGTTGAAGTAAAGTCACAGTGTTCGTCCAAGCCGGAGCATCGTTGTTAGCAAAGACCCACTTTGCCACATGGCGAGAACCCTGCTCTAACGTACTTTAAATCAACCTACTTCCCTTCGAAAAACCCTTCAGCCAAGTCCAAACTTGACCACCCATTGAAAACGCCTTACTTCCTAGCTGAGCAAACCAGACGTGGAGCGCACATTCTTTGCAGGACTTTCTAGCATCCCACAACGTTGACTTTCTTGACACTACGTCTCATCTTCATCCTGCAATCTTTGCCTTTCAGCAATGCACGCTGGTAACGTCGACTTTGTTCTGCTCGCTCTTCTACTGGTACTCTGTTATTCTGCACCCTTGCCCGGAAATACCCTTGTCAAGAGGTTACCAGGTCAGCATAATCACCAGTGGATTCTGCAGACTGTGTTCGTCTGACAGCATGCTAGAGATATTGAACATCATGGGGCATTCATCTGGACAGATCACTCACGACGTCTCCCATTACTTCCAGTCAGAGACACCCGATGCACACGCACGCCACCACCTCAACACCACAACAGCCTTCAAGAGCCTCTCGCTTGAGCAAATCATGAGCTCTGATCACCCACCTTATAAGAGGGACGAGAGCCTCCGTGCTGCAGCACCAAAGGCATTCCCCATGCTCGTGGAGCCAACGGGGGACAATCGCAACGGGTTCGTCCATCTTACGCATGGACTTCTGCAGACATCCGGCCGACCCATCAAGCGCTCCAACCTAACCGGAACTCGGCAAGAAACACCCCCAATGTTGAGCTCAGACTCTCCGTGCTCATTGGAAGACCTGCCCGAAGATGTCGACCTTCCTCGTGCAGGCGACTAACAGGCTGCGGAACGGCGATACCTGTTCCGGAGTAGGGCACCAAAGCTTCTGGGCTAGTTGTAATACTTCAGGGCTACGTCGATACATCTCGCTTACGTACAGTCTGAGCATAGCCGTGACAAGCTCCTTTGGAGGTATCTTTGGACCTGAGTGCGAAACTGCAATGGCTGAAGTAAGTCTCATCCTTCCCTTGGCAATATGTGACTGCGTGATGGATGTTCGCTTACAACAGACAGTATTCGCTTACGAGTACACATATTCACTCTAGAGCTTGAGGACATAATAATGGCTCTTGGCTTTTTCAGCGCTACGGTGATAGTATTGTCTGTTAGTCTTTAATATAACTATCTAATCACCGCCCGAGGTCTCCCTTGTTTAGCTGATCTGACAATCATTCCTACCACGCAAAGCATTTGGTCAAATCCTGGTTTCTCAGTATTCCTGTGCTGGAGCCTCAAGCCAACAGCATTGACGAAAGAGACGATTTGGACTGACATCGTACTCACAAGCGTCTACCTATCATACCGATCGATACTCTCGACTCACTTGTTCAGAGGGAAGTCACACAGCCCATTGTCTCGGCATCTGATGGTTAAAGGACCCCACTGAATTTAGCTTTGACAGCATCACCTGACCTGGTATGGGTTGACGAAGTGGGACTAGTTACTACCGACGTCATAGCCCACCCCTCCCCTTTGGTCCAATCTCACACCTCATGGTGCAAAGGACATGGAGCATCGTCGTGCCAGACCATTGGACATTGCCTACTCACACATACTCCCCGAATTAATGAGGCTCGGAAGTTCTGTGACCTGAAACCGCCTCCCTTTTCGAATATACCAACTTGGGCAACCTCTTGTATACGATCCGCGGTTGAAGAAACATCTTGTGGGTATGCAAGAATGGTAAATTTCGACTGATTCTAGACCATCTCTGCCGAAATGCAATATGAGCACTCGAGCTACTACACGAATTCCAATGATAAGGTGTCTATCACCCGCAGTACAGATGAGAAAGACAATTTAGAATATCACACGTTCGGCCACATACCGTTATCATCAGACGAGCCAGCCGCAAGGGAAGATCCAAAGTCGTCCAGGTCCGGTTCGAGACGGAACCATCGGTCAAGACTACTGATCATCATAGCAGTCTTCTTGATCGTGAAGATCCTCATAATCAAGAGCCTCGTCATCCCCTATCTCGGCCAACCACCCCCGTCATCGCCTCTGTCCCCTCTATCTACCTCAAACCCGATGTCCTCCTCCTCCACTTCGCCCTCCCGCGAGACAGTGATAGATCTCGCCTCCGGCTCCGTAACAGGGACCTACTCCCTCTACGACCTCCTCTCCATCCACACAACCTCAGGCCACATCGACATCACATTAAGCCTCCAAAACGCCTCCACATCCGCCCCCAAACCCGCTCTCCTGCGCCTGAGCACCGCCTCCGGCTCGATCCGCGTCCAAACCCCCGCCCTCAAAGACCCGTCAAGAATTCCTGATCGCGAGTATAAGACCAGTATCAGCTCACACAGCGGCTCCATCGATGCCAAGATCCCGCACGGTATACACACAAGCCTGAAGACCGCCTCTGGCAGCATCAACGCAGAGCTCGTGCCCCTCGGACCGAACACGTCGCGGTCAGATATCGAGACGCGGACGCACAGCAGCTCGACGGATATCAAGCTGCATCCCTCTGCGGTCAACGCTTCGCAGCCGTTGCGCAAGCTGTATGCGGATTACCAGCTTGGCTCTGGGGGACTGAGGGTCGCTTATCCATCGACGTGGGAGGGGAGGGTGCAGGGGAAGACGGTTTCTGGGGGGGTGGATGTTGAGTGGGAGGGGCTGAGGATGGTGAAGGATAGGAAGGGGTATGTGGGGAGGGAGATTGAGGCTGTGAAGGGGGCGGGGGAGGGGGTGTTGCGGTTTTATGGGTATTCAGGGAGGGTGGTGTTGAGGGGGGATGGTGATGCTTCGCTGGTGGCTGGTGTGCCAGCGAGAGAAACGAGGTTGGATCGTGGGGAGCCGGGAGTGAGAGAAGGGATGCCATCGCTGAGGGGGGTTGACCCGTGATCAGGTGAGGTGGTGCGCGTTGCTAAAGTCTATGGAGTAGGAGTGTCAGAAGTGAGAGCTTATGTGTTACGGCCTTGGATTGCGAACACGATATGACGAGTACACGATGGTGTGATATATGGATATGCGGCCATGCTACGTTTCATGAACAAGGGCGGAAGTCCAGCACAGTGGGATAGGTCTACTGTGGTCCAGTCGCCGTACATCTGTGACTGCTCATGTGCAATAGTTCAGGGGTCAACGCATCCTCCCACGAACAGTACTTGGACGGTCGAAAGAAGGTAGTACTATGGACAAAGTGCTCTGGTCTACTATATGCATGCAGTGGCCATACTATGAACAATCTCCATCACCAAGCTCTCCCAGGGTATGTGAAGTCCAGATGCATCCCCAGAACCAATGCAACTCCGCCGCTCGAATGCTACGCTATGCTGATGCACCTCCCCACCACCACTACTATGCGTAAAGCTCATCGTTGATGAGCCTATGTTTCCGGTTGGTATCTCGAGGTGTTTGGGTTTGGTCGACCTGATTTGGTTTGGCGGGCATTCCTCTGTTGAAAGGGTAATCTGCGAGCCCTGAATGTGGCGGGCATTCCTCTGTTGAAAGGGCAACCTAAGAGCCCTGAGTGGCCAGCTATCTTTCAAGTCCACCCCATGCCCTCAAGTCCACCCCATGCCCTCCAAGATCGCTTTCGTCTCGTTCAACGGCATCCCACTGACACCCAACGCCCGGACCTGCGTGCCTCTCCTCAACCGCTGCAGGCCCACGGCAACCTTCCACCCCTCTTCTTCCGGAAGAATGAAGACATATCGCTTGCCCTCCTGATCGCGGATGTTCGCTCTGAGAACATGTAAATCCTTGGTTTGGCCGCTCTGTGAGGCATGGTTGTTAGATCTCGTTCCCAGGCCAGGTTTGCAAGCAAGCGTGACGCTGTCGAGGAACGCGTCGGATTCTTCGCTCGTCGGCGCCTTTGACGCCGGTCTTCTGGCGAAGAATCCGGGAGCGCTGCTTGTGGTGTTGCGCGAGGAAAGGTTGGAGCCAGGGCTCGCTCCCAAATGCAGGTGGGGACACCATACCTCTACCAGCTTCAAAGTCCATGCTTTGACATCCCATTCCCGTTGCGGGACACTCCTGACATCGTCGTCGATGAAGAGGCCTTCGGTCGTGATGCGTAAGATGAGACCGTCGGTTACGGAGCCGACGCCGGATACCAATTGCGCGGTGGGGACTTTCGTGAAGGTGTTGTTGAAGGAGTAGACGGCTTTGAGGACGATCTTGTCGGGATCTTTGCTGCGGTAGGGGCCTCGATGTGATGGTGGAGGTGTTGTGCGACTGGTTGATTGGGAGGGAGCGTAGGAGGACTCGGAGTAGACAGAAGAGGCGGTAGTGCTTTTGGGTCCATGTCGTTTGGGCTCGTCATATGGTCTGTAGGAGTAGGTGTCGTCATCAGTCGCCGTCTTTGCGGTTGGTTGTTGATGCCTCTTGGTAGGTGACGCAGGTCTGGGAGGATCAGGCTTTCGAGGATTCGTTGGAGGTGATGGAGGCGGTGGTGCGGCAGCCCTCTCTTTAGCCTCTTTCTCTCTCCTTTCTCGAGCCTCCCTTATCCTGGCTTCTAGAGCCTCTTTTTCTCTTTTACGCACCCTCTCCTTCTCATCCTCTTCGCGTTTCTTGCGTAGATCCTCTACTCGCTTCCGCTCCTCTTCCTTCTTCCTTGTTTCCTCTCTCGCCTTCTCCCAGCTCCCTTTTGCTGCGCCGCTATCTGCAGAGGCTTTCGTATTCGCAGGGCCTGTGTTCGCTCTTTGCCATGTCGGCTGAGGAGGTGCTCTGGGCTCGGGACCAGCGCTCTGCGGATGTGGTGGGCGATTGGGCGGTGGATTGGGCGGTGGGGGATTGGGTGGTGGTGGGTTCGGTTCAGGCGTAGGAATCCCTGTCGAGTTGCCATGGCCGTTCATATTCGGAGTGCCTCCAGTTCCTCCCCCTGCGGAGCCACCAGTCTCTGCCTGCGTTTTACCCCATGCCCAGGCCCCTATTGCAACAATCACCACCAACACTATGACCCCCATGCCACCGCTTGCCATCATTGTAGCAAGCCATTCTCTCAGCACCGGAAACACGATGGACCAGATAGCTACAGCAAGCAACGTGCATGCTACACCGGCTAAGAAACTGTTTCGCTGCGGTTGGAGTGACGGGAGGTAGAGGAAGCCATTACCCGCGGAATGTGGGGGGATGATGAAGATATCATATTTGCCATCTGGGAGACCGCCTCTTGCGCCTGTGTTACTTCCATGTGGAGGTGGAGGCGGCGGAGGGTTCATTGCTGGGCACCGCCGAACAAGGAGTGAGCGTGAGGAGGGGAAACTGATTAAGACAGTCCACCAGCTATCGGAACAGCTGAATATGTGACAACTGATTCAATGGACGATGCCGCAACGAAAGACCCTCGATTCTGGGCTTCATGTTACTGCGAATGCGCCAGTGGCCGTGGAGGCGTTTGGAACCCTTTCAAAGCAGTAGCTCAGGGACTGATATATTTGTAGTCGTTTGTCATATCCTTCTAAGAGCTGTAGGTTGTTGTCTATGGTTCTTAAGCGACGAGTGAGGCAATGTCGAGTATTGAGATCTTTGTTGACACCAAAAATAACAGTTGAAGCGACCCTTGTTCGCTTGGCAGACCAGGATATGCCGCCTCCCGTCCTGTCAGAACCCGACTGCAAGGCGATAAGGCAGGCGGATATCAAGTCTAGAAAGTATAGAACTGCGCGAGCAGTCTATGAATCCGTTCGAAGCGTCTAAGCACTTGGATTCGGTCGACAGGAGGGTCAGGAGAAGGTTTCAAGGAGGGATACTCCCTGTTTATGTTCACGAAAAACGGGTTACGTAGAATCGCCGCCAGGCTACGAAAACTAGATGAGGGTGAGGTGTCATAGGTTCTCTATTCGACAAATCACAGTAGCCAAGCTTCTCTGGCCGACCAACGAACTGTCAAGCTGTGATGGTGCTGCAGAAATGAGGGTATTTCGGCGAATGAGGGGTTTGGGCTGGAGTGATCCTGAGCGAGCTCGACGAATTCGCAGACCATCTCATCTGCCACGAACATACCGGCCCTCTAGTTACTCCAAGTGCCCCACAAGAAGTCTGCGTGAGTTGGCAGTGCAGGTAGTGTCCTTATTTAGCAATACGCTGGGCCCTCGTGGCGCGTGAACGGAAGCCGCGAAGAGCTGGCCTAAACAGATCGACATGACCCCTGCGCCAGGCAACGTCTCGCTAGATCAGCCAATGAGCACGGAGTTGCTCACAGCTGGAGGAACGCTCTCTATGCAGGCACTACGGAGCAGAAGTAATCATTTTTGATTGCCAGAGCTCACACGTTACCTGTTCCAATCTTGCTCTAGACATCTCATTGTAGTGAAGCAAATGTAAACATCTATAGATCCTTCCATCTATCAAGTCGAAGATACGGTGATCATGGCGTCTCCCTTGGAATCAAAGATTACGTCCCCTGGATCTCAGATTCAAGAGCCACACTATACGGTCTTCATCCGTCTACCGTTTCCTCGAGGCGATTTTGTGGACCCTGCACCGGTTCTTCCATTGTCTAGCCAGCCTTGCCAATGACTGACCACCTCGTAGGTGCAATGGGACTCAAGGAAGGACCGAGTCCTCTGGGATGTCATATCTGAAGCATCAGGTGGCAAAGAGATAGAATGTCCGTAGTCCTCAAGCTTTATATCATTTTTAGCTAACGGAACGAAGGGCGTGCCCTGTTCGTCTCAAAGAGCTTGTATTTTCGAGCATCTACTGATTACATATTAGTGCTGAACAGTTCAAAGTATCACTCCCATTCCTGTTGCAGCAAGCGGCGTGGCTGTACGAACGGCAACTCTCGCAAGTTAGGGCCCAGCTGCGGAAGGTCAACAGACCAGTATCCATAGGGACACCACCTACACCGAGCCTAGCGTCTAGCAGTGCTCACCCAGCGACAAGAGGAAATAGCCATAGTAATAATGTATGGATTACTTTGGTAATCCAACACTGACGATTTCAGGCTTGAGAGTACTCTCTTCACTATCCAATCGAAATCGTGACCATCCAGTTTCCAAAGGCGAAGCGGGCAGTCCGGATGCCCCATTGCAGATGAGAGGTAAGACATAGGGTATCACTTTCGTTCCCTCCCTGTGGCTTATCCCGAAAGGTCCGCGGTTGTCCCGTAAATCGTCGGCCAGCACCATTCTTCAGGTCCAGAAATCTTCTCCGATCGTAACAGAAGCTTCTCATAGAGAGGTGCTGTCGAACAAGTCGGGGGCGTCGTTGCGAGAACGGACACCGTCGCCCACCGCAGCAATATCCGCCAGCTCATCCTCGTCCGAGTCACGGGACGAAGCACCTGCGTCGCGGAGTAAAGCTTACGCGAGACGTTCACGGCCCTCCTCTTCGAGAGCCCCTTTGGGTCCATTGTCTGATGCCGATGAAGACTTGGAAGACTCGCCGCCCTTCCTTCCCTTTTCGGAAAAGAATCCTACGAAAGCCGTGCCGCCAACAAATGATCCTGGTGCTACTGTCAAATTATCACCGAGGTTGCAGAAAGCACACTTAGCGGCTTCAAAGCCTGGTGAGAAGCCAAAGAATCCGCCTGTCGTTCAACCTATCAACTCATCCTCGTCCTCAGCCCAATCTCAGCCGACTCGGGAGGCCAAATCGACAAAACCTCCCTTGTCATCTCTCTCACCTCGCCAAAGGCGGATCGCGAAAGAAGGTAGCGACGGCACTCCGAGCATGGGGAGCAGCTTCAGCGACCTTGATGACGCGGGTGTCACTCAGAGTGCGCTGGAAGAGGCACTAGCGAATGAAATGAGGCATGGCAGCGGTGTTGCGAGCCGAATGAGCACGATTAGCCAAGCACTACGCTCCCGCTACCTGTAATAAGTGTCTACAGTTGAAGCCAATCTTTCGCATGCCAAGCTCAAGGTTTGGAAAAGGTAATGCTCAGAAGAAGGGTTGCCGTTTTGGGATATATCGAAAACGATAGTTTGCAAAACCGCTCGAAATGAGGGAATATCTCAACTTCGACCAAAGATCTTCTTAGTATACAATATATAATACCCACCTTACGTCCTACCCTTCTGACTTCCCTTTACATATTCTCCCATCATCAAACATCACTCCCTGAGCTTCAGCACATAATCCCGTCCATCAATCATCATTGACAGCCATCCACCTAATCCACCTCATCATGCGTGTCTCACTTTCCGCGTGCCTTATCGGCGCTCTATGCCTTGCAACTTCGGTCACCGCGCGTCCTCCCCCCGAAGCTGCCGAAACTACAGACCCCGATTGTCTAAAAGATTTTACTTATGACACAATAGCCGCGGCGGGTGGCGACTTCGTCTACTCATCCAGAAAATACGCCACGACTTCTGCGGGGTACATTTGCTGCGACCTCTGCCACCGTTCCAATAACAATTGCATGTGGGCGATATGGAACAACAAGACCGAAGAATGCGAGATGAGCATCAACACGGACGAGGACATGCATGGGTGGCTAGGAGTTCAGCCTACGGACAAGCAGAGGGACAGGTGCCCGCTTGGAGTGTGGCAGGAGGGTCTCGTGCAGGATAGGGTTTATCATGAGTCTCGCTACTATGTTGGGCCGTGTTGGAACGCGAATGATTGGAGGTCGAAGTCGATATGGCCAGGGTGGATTTAGATTTCTGGGGCGACCGTGTGGAATCGAACAGTCGATGTGGTGATGTTGGTGTTGGCGGATAGATAATGTCTCATGCTGGACGGATGGGCCTTACTCCCTGATGAGAGAGAATCTAGATACTTGTCGCCGATAATCTTGTTATCTTCTGTCACCAGTCTTTGAATGCACACAATGTTATCGCAGGATTTGATCCCTATCCTCGGCGATGCCTTGACCTATGTCAGACGCTCCTGGCATAAGCTTTTCGGTGTCGGAACCTCCTGCCAAGTTACCCTTTCATGCTTCCGCGTAATCGATCACATAGCAGGAGTCATTGCCTTCGGCGGCCATATACAACCCCGTGTCTGACTCAAGATCTGCGTACTGCAACCCCGTCGCCGCACGTTGACAAAGACGCATGCGTGCAATAGCCAGAAACAGTTCATGTGCGTATTGAAAAGGTCAAATCGCTCTAAGGCATTTTCTTCCTTCTGCCAAGAGACGTTGTTGAATTCAACAACACATACCCAGAAATCTCCAGCAGGCTGCATGAATCAACAAATCACAAAACACAAAGAACCCCAAAAAGAGAAACGTACCTGATCTATAGGGGAGCTCGACGTCGTAAAGTCCGAATACTAATGCCGGTCGCTCGATGCGGTCGGGGTCCCCATATCCGTACTCAAAGGCCCTTATGAGTGAAATGCTTGTCGGCGGATTCGAACCCTGGCCTGCCCTAGACCACGGCGACCCGGGGTCTGAACCAAACTTTTGTACTACGGAGACGGTTAGCTGAAAGGTCTTCTCGGATTAAAGATATGAATGAAGTATTTTTAGCTTTGATTTTGATTTGGTGCGCGTCCTTGATATCGAGCAAGAAGCAATCCACTTATCTTATGCGCGTGAGTTCACTATAGTCCCTGGAGATCAAGTGCACAATTTTGCAGATCCTGCTCTCCATTGACGATGTTGCTTAAGGCCTTTGCTTGCTGCGGTCCAGAGCGTCGGCTACCATCGAAGCGTCCTGGCAACCACCTTAACGAGCGTTTTAATCCTCCCAAGGGCCTGACAAGAGCCCAAAAAATGCAGCCCGAATATCGAAGCGAGATCTTTGATTCCCACACCGGGTAGATATTAAACCAGGCGAGAAATACGGTTGGAAAGTATCATAGATTCTATAATACAATGTCGACTGCAATGGCTTATGCAGCACTCACACTCCTGCTTCCTCCTCGGCGATAAGCACCCTACCGGGAGTGAATCATACTGTTTCACGGCTTGGGCTCAGAAGAAAATCATCAATCTTGAAGAAACACCCTGTCTCGATAAAGAGCACTTCCTACGGAAACGCCCAGTGTCACGGCTGTAAAATAACCAGATTCAGTGGGGTTTCTCATGCTTCCCTGATTTTACATCGCCGCTCGCTTGAGGTGATACCTTCGACGATGGAATGCTCTTTACCGAAAGTGGGAGTGCTCTTTCACAAAACAGGGTGTCTCTTTAATGATTCCGAGAACAATGACGAGCTACAGCGGTCGTCCGCGAGCGGGTTTCTCTAAGTTGAATTAGCCGCCGGTTTCGACGGCCCGTGGGGGACTTGACGCTTGCGAAAGAAGCGTCACTTTTGCTAGGGACCCAGGGAGTGAACGGCGCATCGAATTCAGGATAGTACAGACGGAATAGTACGATGACAAATAGGATGATCGGTCCTGCTCGTCATGACCGAGTTCAGTGTTTAGTAGTAGGATGTTCAAGCGTGCAATTGAAGGAATTTGGTAAACGGACTAGACAGGTTGCGCAGCTCTATTCAATACGATTATTCAATTGAACATTGCCCGATTTAGTTAGCGTAATCCAAAAATGGCAAGCAGATCTAGCAACTTAACAGTCTCAATTAAATCAATATTCAATTATTGAATATCTATTCAATTAATCTATTATCTTATTTAATTACTTCAATTACTTGTCTAGACGTAGCTTGTAAAGATTATAATTATTTTCTCTATTATTGTTTTTGTTGTTGTCGTCGTTATATCTACTAGATTGACTGTTGATTCGGTTTTCGGTTCCAATTTCTAGAATCGACTCGAATCGACGATTCAACTTTAGGAATCGAATCGAAAACCAATTCGATTCCAACTATTTTGGAATCGAGTCGAATCGAATCGAGTTGATTTTCGATTCAAAGATTGAAATCGAATCGAATCGCCAAGAACGCCAAGAATACTAAAAATAGTATAAATTTAGTTTAAATTTAATTTTTTTTAATTGTTTTCTAGGTAATTAGACTGGTCGCGCTGACCCGGAAATGTCACGTGCAAATGTCAAGACTCGGGTCAAAAAATTCGAAGAATCGAATCGCTCAAAGTAGTTTAGTCTATTACTATAAGTAGTTTAGCGCGTTTCGCGCTAAACTACTTTGAGCGATTCGATTCCAAAAAATCGTCACGACCCGATCTTGGCGCCGGGTCGGATTAGAGGGGTGATATCATAATTCGACCCGACGATTAATCTATAGGTAATGCACAATAGTAATGTATAATATAAAAATAATTCAATCTAATATTAATCAACTTAAATAGATTAACTATTTCTATTAAATTATCAATTAATTGTTACTAAAAATAATAAAATTTACTAAAAATAGTAGTCTTGACAATTCGATTCGATTTTTCGATTCGATTTTCGATTCAAAGATTAAAATCGAATCGAATTGTCGATTTTAACTTTAGAAATCGAATCGCCCTCGATTTCTCGAACCAACGCGATTAGTCTAATATCTAGAGATATACTTAAAAGCTATTTTTACGTTTTTGATTTAAATATTTCTTTGCGATAATTGAAGTCTTTGCAATTATTGTTATCTTTGCAACTCTCGCAATTATTGTTATCTTTGTAAATCTTGCAATTTTCGAAGAATATACAACAATTGTCTTATAAGCAAAAGAAAACAATCTAATTCGAATTAGAGTTGTTTTAACAATTGTCAAGAAAAGGAAAAAAACAAATTAATAAAAGATATCAAAAAATAATTATACAAAAATTGAAAAAAAAAGAATATCGAGTTAAATACAAATAATAGTACTAATCTTGATTTTTATACTTAAAATATTGTTAATCGATATTATGCTTTTAGTACTTCTAGTTTTTTTTAATTGTTAAAAATCTCTATTTTTTCTATCTTTTATAAGCAAAAAAAAATCGATAATTAGATTAAAAGCTTAATTACAATTAACAACTTACAAAGAAGAATAATATTATTTTTGTTAATATATATGTAATTAGATTTGCAAAGTACAATATTAAAATTATACAATATTTCTAAAATAAAATTAGAAAAAGATTCGAAACAATAATAGATTGTAAATATATTAATATTAGTAAACAAATAAAGCACTTAATAAATAAAAGAAAAGCAAATATTAAAGTTTTACATAAATCTAATTATATAATACAAGACAACAATTAAATTTAAGTTATTAATAAATAAATATTTATATTCGCAATATACTAGAAAATAAAGAACTAAAAGAGCTCTTTGCGAAAAATAAAAATAAAATAAAAATACAAAATACAAAAAAAGAAAAAACAAACTTAGTTAACAACTAAAGAATAAATCGAATTACAAAGTTTTTTTCTCTTTCTTCTCTATTGTCTCTATTAATAGTAGAGAGAGCTTCAAGAATTAAAGCAAATTCGAAAATAGTAATTCTAGTATATTTTTTAATGCAAAAGAGAATATAAAAGAATCGAAATTCGTAATAGAAACAAGTTCTTTATCTAATAATAATACAATAATAATAGAAGATTTAAACTACAAAAAAGATATAAATAATAATTAATATACAAGAGTACAAATTTTATTTAAAGACGACAACAATTATTTGTCTATATTCTCTAAATGTTACGATGATCGTACTTTCCTTGCTTGGCAAAGCATTTCTTGGCAATCAAGCTTGTATTTAGATTTGAAGAACTTTCCTCCTTCTAGCTAGCAATTCAATTCTTTTCATCATCAATGTTCTTCTTGCAATGCGAAAATCGCATCATTTGATAGCTTCAACGAATTGTTCAATAATCAATTTCTACATTAATTACAACTAGAGAAGAATTATCTTATCATCATTCCTAGTTCTTAGAAGCTTGCTTTTCACTATCGAGAAATCTACTTTTTCGCGACAAAAATTGACTATCAAGAAGAGAATATCTTATCAATATTTCGTATCATTCTCTCGTCAACAATCTTGACGTCGTCGTCAAAACTATCGAATAAGATCATCGAATTTGCGTGAAAGCTAAACGATTTTCTAGTAAAGATCAACGAATTATCGTCGAAACGACTCAAGAAATTCTTGCCTATTTTGCAAAGTGTATTGAACAACATTTTCAAGCTAGTAACTATCTATATAGCGATCAAAACTAGTGAGCGTTCAAGATTTGCTAAGTCGTTCTACTATTTATTAAATTGAGTCGTGAATAAATCGACTTTTACAAGAGTTATGAAGACTTTCGTAATAGACACAAAAGTCTATCGATAAACGCCAACTTACTTTAGCTTCTTCTTCTTTTCGCAAACAAAAAAGTCAAAGAATTTAATTAAAAAAGAAAGCATTTTGTAGAGCTCGAAGCCTTTGGCTTCACGCATCGCTATACGATTTCAAAAAGTCGACGATATTTCTATACTAGAAAGAAATCGACGTTTGTTCAATTTTTCTATATCGATCTTATCGATCTTCTCTATTTCATTTGTTTAGAAGACTTTTTTCGACTTTTAAAACGAGTCTATATCTTTTGTTATTTAAACGTCTTTCGAATTAAACTCTTTTGAAGCTCACATTATCGACGTCTCTAAGAAGAAAAGACGAGAAACGAATAAGACGTTCAAGAACGATCAAGAAAAAGATATCTCGTTCATTCGAGTAAATATATTACGAACGATAACGTTAATTATGGCAAGAATTAAAGATCTAGTGAACAATCTCGCAATGCAAGAGCTAATCAATTAGGCGATAATCAAGACATTAGCAAGTTACATTGCTCAATTGAGCAAATTGTTTTCGTTTGTTGTTCTTTTGAGCTTAGCAAGTCTTGCTAGTTAGTAAGACTCTTTAGAACAACAAGATTCTTCGAAATTAATCGAATTAGCGAGTATTGATATCTCAAGAAATAACGTCATGTTTTAAGTCTTTAATTTAGATTATTTTCATCTAGATCTTGAGAAATTCTATGACAAGAGCGACATCGTCACTATCGAAAAGAAAATTATCTATCGAGAGATATACACTTTTTGTCGCAAAGTTGACAACTATGTTACTATCGTTAAGAAAGAGAAAATTAAAAATTATATGTCTACATGCTTTCGAAGAAACGCATTGTATTAATAATTAAATAATCTTACTTAAGATAAGAAAGATGCAATGATTGCTTTGCTCAATGAACTAAATTGTATTCTTTGTCGTTTGAAGAATCGATTCAAAATCTTTATATTAGCGACTCAAGATAAATTAAATTGAGAAATCTTTTTTATGAAGAATTCGCAAAACGAAAAGAAGTCGTACGTGTATATGCAAAATGTAGAGTTATACGTTACACAAACAAGTTTAAGTGAAGATCTAGTCAAGACAACTTAAGTTTAAAATCACTTGTCGTTAGAGTTTTAAATGATTATATCGTCGCTCATAACGAATATTTTAGTTCGAAAATTTGACGAACTAATGATAAATCAAAAGAGAATGTGACAACGTATCGCTTTATCTTAAGAGAAAAATAAAAAACGAAATAAAAAAGAAAATCGATCTTCGAAGAAATCAAAGAATAGATTTAAAGTCAACGAGAAATCTCGTTGTAATTGTTCGCAAATACGAGCAAATAAAAGAACTTTTATAGATCATTCTTTCTTTGATCGTTATTTCGAACAAGAACAAGATAACTTTCGTTCAAATTATTAGCGATCTTACTTTTCTTCGTATTAGCAAAATTTCTTATTTTATTAGTTGAGCTTTTCTTCTTTATAACAAAGTTTTTCTTATTAAGAAGAAGACTTGAATTTCTCTTACGTCAATGATAAAATAAAAGCTTATATAAATCAACAAAACGCAAATATGTTTAAGTAGAATTTGACTTAAACTTATCCGAATTAATTAAATGCTTAAAACATTTAAAGTCAAAAGATCGCCTTATTTTCGACAAAACAATCGCTAATGATTATTGCCAATAATGTCAATCTCTATCGAAATAAATTTTACGATCAAGATAGAGTTTTTATCGTAAAGAGAGAACGCGAAAGATTCTTGTACTCTTACGAAACAAATAGCGCAAATTTCTTTTCTTGAGTCTTAAATTCGCAAATGACACATTAGCAAATTCAATTATACTTCGATAATCAAGACGAAGATTAAAATCAAAAAGATAAAAAAAAATGCAAAAATATATTACGATTACGCGTTAACGAATATCGAAGCGACGCATTCTTAAAATTGCAAGACTAATTATCGTGACAAGATTTCTAATAGAAAGAAGAATAATAACAAGAAAAATAACAAGAATGTTAATAGTTTCTTTGTCGACGTAGCATATTATATCTCTTCACAAAAGAACATCGTCGAAAAATCTACTTGTTAACGATGTTAAAATACTTTCGAATTTAGAAACAAGCTTCATGCTTACGTGCGATCGTACAAAAAGAAAAATTAGCAAAAGTTCTTAAACTTTATTCGACAATATTTGTTTTCGAAACTAGCTTTTTCAAATATAATTGCACGAAAGATAATAACTTTCTTGGCAACATCTTTAAAAAAAACGAAATAACATTTAGAGCGTAACATTACGTTATAGCAATAATCAAATACAACGTTAGCGATTCATTAAGTCTCTTTTGTGTGAATTTTGATTACGACATGTTTATAATAAATCGCGCTTTCGTCAAAACAAAGATGTTTAACATAAAGATTAAAAAATGCTTTTTAATTTCATTGAGAGACATCGATGCGACAAAATATATTTTAGACAAGTGATTCTTTGTAAACGTCTATTTGAAGAACGAGAACAAAGTTAACAACAAAATAATTGCTCACATTCGTTACGAAATTCACTTAATAAATAATTTTAAGACGAAATTTCTTATAAGCATAAACGTTTTAGAATCGAAACAAATGATCATAGATATATTAAGTCGAAAACTAAGATTCGAATTTTGTGAAAAAATTTCAACATTTTACGAAATAAAGATTCGAAACAATGTTCGAATTCGTCGAACTATTTGCACGACGAAGAAGAAAATAATTCTCGCAAGATTAACAACAAAGATTGCTATAACTCTAAAAAAAAATAAGCTTCTTGAGCGTAATTTTCTTTTTGAGCTTACAATGCTAAGAACGTATATTTATTTCATGAATGTGAACTTTTAATTTATCAACTTTCGCAACAATAAAGAAATTTCGCAAAAACTTAATAATCGTCGTCGTATTAAACGTATCGTAGAATATAAGAATAAAGAATGTTATGTCGTAAAGAAAAAGAATTACTTATTTGCGACAATTTTTTTTTTCAAAGATTATTCAATTCTATTTAAGTTAAATCTTGCTAAAATACATTTTTCTCGAAAAATCATTTCAAAGAAAATGAAAATTTAATTAAAAAACGACATTATTATCTATAAGTTATTTAACGAAGTTACAAAATATGTTAAGATAATTAATTGTTATTTAAGAATTTAAAAAAATATCGACGATACAATAGATTTTTCTTTCGAAGAGCACATGAATTTTTTTATAGTAATTGATTAACAAATCATTGTTGACGCGAAATTAGCGCACAAAGTTTATTCATTAAGTCAAGAGTTAAAGATTTTAATTAATAAAAAGTTCGACAAAATACATGCACAAAACAAGCTAAAATAATTCGAAAATTTTACACTCTTTGAATTTTCTATCTTCGTAGTGTGAAAAATCGTATATGTTAACTTAAACAAAAAGTTCATTCGAAAAAATAGAACGATAATTAATATTTAAGACTTAAACGCTATTAGCGTTACGAATTTGTATTCTTTGTCATTACAAAAAGATGTAATAATCAAATTACAAGATTGCTCTTATATTATTGTTGTGAACGACAACGATTAATTTTATCAATTTCTAGTTAAGAAAAAGCATCGAGATCGTTTTACGATTATCTTTCACAAAAAAAAGAAACAATCGAACGTAACTCTTATAAGTTTCAAAGAATTAATATTGTACGTTCAAAATAAAATAAATAAATTTCTTAAATCTTATCGCGAGTTTTACAAATGTTATATCGACAATATTGTAGTCTTTTCGCGCAATATTGTTGAGCATTTGGCGCATTTTAAGATTATCTTCGCTTTGTTTTCTTAAATTAGAATTTCTTTAAAACTTAAGAAATCGTATGTCAAATATTTATAAATAACATTATTAAGATAGCGTGTCGATAATTTAGATCTTTAGAATTTCGAGAAAAAGTTTGTTGCGTTAAAGAAACTTAATTTCTTTAAAACGTTAAAAAACTTGAAGATCTATTTAGAAATGACGAATTAACTTCGATTAAAGATTGTCTACTATGCGTAAATAGCAAAAGTTTTTCAAGATCTTAAGATAAATTTGCTAAAGAAGTCTTCGATTAAAAATGAAAAAATTCGCGCACAATATTGCAAAAATATTAGTATCATTCTTAACAACGTAAAGCTACAAAGCTTTAAAATGCTCTAATAACAATTGACGAAGAAAAATATTTTTTATTATTATTATTTCTAGAGACAAATTGTTACGAGCCTAGTTCGAAACAACGTGATATATTAACTACAACGCAACATGTAGCACGAAGCACAACTATCTATATGTTCGACGACTTGGCGAACGAACAATGCTCGATATGTTTGATAGCAAATAGAGCGAACAATGCTCGCGTTCGACATGTTCGACAACGAGCTAAGCGAACAACGTTCGACATGCTCGATAGCGAGCAAAGCTAACAAGAGAAATCTTCTTTAGTATATAGATCTTTTAATACGACTTTCTTATGAATTGTGTTCAACTTATCTTAAGTCTTGACTTATTGTTACGATTATCAAAGTTGCAAACCCTTGTTATCAAGTAATTGCTTACATTGCCTAAAGACGTCTACAAATCTCTTTAATAGCATAACTCTCTCTAATATCTTCGTGAGAAGTACTAGCGTAACACTTTGAACACTCTAAGAATGTTTGTATTAGATCAACGCGCCTCTATCCCAAGCACTAGCTTATCAACATCACGTCGACTATCGAACATAAGAGACGACAAAATTAGAATTAACAAACTCGACGTCTATTATGAAGATCGTATTGACCTAAAGAACTAACTTATGTAAATGAATATTTATTTTATCTTCTATTCTATTCTAGCGAACAAAAAGACAATTTTCGCATTCACATTTCTTAGAGAAAGAGTCTAGCACTAGCTCAAGCTAAACTTACGCAAGTATTTGAAAAACTATGACGAAAATTCTCGTGCGATGTTCACGAACTTCGACAACTTCAAGAGAGAGCTTCGAAGAATCTTTGAAACATTTAACGAGAAACAAATCGCGAAAAGAGTAATTTAGCACTTAACTTAACGAATCTTTGTAACAAAGTACGTAGCAAGATTCTAAAAGTATGTCAATTTTATCAAATGAGACGATGTCGCACTTATGACAATGTTTCGACGAAATCTTAAGAACAATCTTAAGGACGAAATTATGCGCGATAACAAATTTATTAGCGATATGTTCGATCTCATCGAAGTAGTCATCGATTTCGACGACAAGCTATATGAAAGAGCTATGAAAAAAAGATATAATTAATCTCGAAGAAGAGCAAGAATCTTCTTTGAATCAACGATCAAATATTACTTGAAAGAATTTCGTTTTAATTAGAAATACAATAATCTAGACTATCGTGAGCCTACATCTATGAAATTGAACTTTATTCAACAACGTAAAGAGAAGAATTTTAAAGAAAAGCAAGATAACAAATTCTAGAAAACGTGCTATTCATGTGGCAAATCGAGTCACTTCGCAAAGAATTGTCAATCGCGAAACTTAATAAATCGTCGATAGATCAATGCTATGTTAAGAGAAATATCTAATAGCTAGAACGACATTAGGAAGCGAATCGACATAGAAGCGAACACCCCCAAGATTGGATCGAACGACGACTACTATTTGATAAAAAATCTAGATTAGTTACAAAAAGTTCTAGATGAAACATCATTAGGCAAGGCATTCGCATCTACGCAAAAAGTTAATAAGACACTCAATAAGACTAGAAGAGCGAAACGATCAAGAACGTCATATTCTTATCTAGTAATAGACTTAGACGACAAGTATAACTAGAAGGACTTTCACAAATGCTTAGATAATATCACGAAACATCTTAACGCTTTAACTAGCTCATTAAAGAAAAGACAAATTAGTTAGATCGTAAACAAATGCGAGAAAGCGCTAGAAAACGACGTCACTATAAACAAGAATATTCTTGACGAAATCGAACAACAACTAAACAATGTTAGTTTATCTAGACAAAAGATAAAGAAAGCAAAGAAACATAAGACATTTAGTTGAATCGTTTGCTACGACAACTTATGCTAAACTTACCTAAAAGAAAAAGAAGAAATTAACTAATTTTCTAGAAAGCCAAAGTTAGCAATCTAGTAGCAAAAGAAAGCTTAGCGCAAGAAGACGTTTGAAGCAAAAGTCGCAACACAAGAAAAAAGAAAAGTTCAAATTTCTTAATAAAAAGTATATTAAAGAAATGCAATATATTAGCTTAACAACAACAATTAAACTTAATAGCACACGTATAATGCTTTATCACATTAGTTAAAATTAATAATTATTGACTCACTACAATGATCAATTCTAATGCGATAGATAATTTTATAACTAGAGCTCTTGTAGAGAGAAAAGAATATTTTATTCGAAAGAAGCTTAACGCTTACAATCTAGTAATTGTAGATAAAAACTCATTACTTGACAAGAATGAAAAAGTGAACAAAGAAACGAAATTACTATCGATAGCTATTTAGCAACATCACGAGAAATTAATCTTTAATATAGTAGAAATAATTATTTATAATATTGTTTTAGAAATGTCTTGATTGAAGCAACACAATTTAGAAATTAACTAGAATATACAAGTATTTAGATTCGAACAATGTGATTACGCAATTCATATTTAATCTACGCATCGACAACGTTCAATAATAGATAAAAAACAAAATCGAAACTTGATCGCAAAATGCGAATTTACATTCTTAAAAAAGAACGATTTAATTAAGTTCGACTTAATAGACATCGACAAAAATTAACTAGATTACGAAGTCAAAATAAGTGAAAAAAACTACGAATCTTCTAAGAGCTTTGAATTATCTAGTATAGCGAAGAAATCGCTAAAGCACGTATTACGAATATATAACAATTGAAAGCATCTATTTCAAGAAGAGAAAACGACAAAGGCTCTTCCTAAACATTAAAGATAAAATTATGAAATTAGACTTGAACTAAACAAGCAACTTACGTTTGAACTTATATATGCTCTATTTAAAAAGAAGCTCAAAGTACTTCGCGAATATCTAGTAAAAAATGAAAAGAAAGAATCTATTAGAAAATTTCAATCATAGATAGAATATTTAATCCTCTTTGTATCTAAGAAGAATAAATTCTTCGTCTATGTGTTAATTACTAGAAGCTAAATTATATTACGATCAAGAATTGATATTTACTATTCAATATTAACGAGCTTTAAAATTGACTATTCGAAGTCAAGTATTTCATTAAACTAGATCTACGAGAAGCGTACAACTAAATCAAGATAAAGACAAGAGAAAAGTAAAAAATAGCTTTTCGCACACGATATAAACTATACAAATATACAATAATGTCGTTCGAACTTACGAACGTCTCGACAACGTGTTAAGAAATAATTAATGATGCACTACGACAACATCTAGATCGATTTGTCATAGTATACTTGAACAATATCATAATTTACTCAAAAATCTTGAAAGAACATGTCAATTATATTTTCAAAATATTAGAATGTCTAAATAAGAAAAACTTACATCTTAAATTAAAGAAATGCGAATTTTATCAAAAAGAAATTGATTTTCTTAAATTTGTCGTAAGACAATACGAAATACGCATAAATTTCAAGAAGCTACGAGCAATTAAAGAATGAAAATCATCTATTAATGTTAAGAAAGTATAATTCTTTCTAGATTTCATAAATTACAACAAGAAGTTTATTAAGAGCTACTTCGTTAATGCGATATTATTGACAAATTTTACAAAAAAGAATACGTTATAAATATAGAAATTCGCAAAAAAAAAAAAATTTTAGAATCTTAAGCTAGAATGCTTAAAAAAATTAATACTAAAGATGTACAATCTACGATTATCAAGTAAAATTAAAATTAACGCATTAAATTTAGTTATCGATGTATGCTTCAATTAAGAGCATAAACGCATGTAACACTTAATGATATATCTCTTAAGAAAACTTTTGTTAGTTAAATAGAATTACGATGTTTATAACAAGAAACTATTCGCTATTGTAGTCTTCTTAAAGTTATGAAGAGTGTACATCGAAGAATTGCCAAAACTTACGATTCTTACGAATCATAAGAATCTTGTACACTTTATCACTATTAAATAGCTCAACAAGAGATAAATACGATAATTAGAACGACTTAAACAATACAAGTTTAAGATACAATATATTTTAGACAAAGACAACAATAAAGCAAACGCACTTAACAAAAGAAGTAATTATATAAAAACGAAGAAATCGTTTAATTACAACATACTTAAGATCAACAAAGACGAATCACTATTAACAAACAAATACGAGCTAAATGCTACATTACAAATACTTTAAGACAATACAAAAGAGTTTTCAATAAAGAAAGAAAAACTCTAGATATCTATCGACAAAATCGACGAATATATAAGAGAATATCATAATAAATTATTGTAAAGACACTTGAAAATAATTAAAATTCTTTAGTTTTTACGTTAGCATTGTTAGTTTCCACAAATAAGATAAGTTATCGAGATATACGTCAAACGATGTCTTAATTGTTAGTAGAACAAATATAATACATATGCGAACTATGACGAAATTCAATATTAGGAATTATCTAAATCGTTATAAGAAAAAGTTACGATAAACTTTATTATTAAGTTGCTTAAGTCGACAAATCTAGCAATTGAAGACAAATATAATTTAATACTAGTAATGATTAACAAACTTATTAAGTACTCACATATTATCGCATGCAAGAAAAAGTTCCTAGCAAAACAACTAGAATACATTGTGTTAAATTAACTTATACGATATCACAATATATTCAAAGAATTAATTAGTAATAGAGACAAGCTCTTCACGTCTAATTATTAAAAGACATTGATATCAATGTTAGAAACAAGACTTAGAATGTTTATTGTTTATTATTCGATTACGAATGAATAAATAGAGCGAACAAACTAGAGTCTAAAGCAATATTTGCGACATTACGTCAACAATACTTATAGCAATTAAGTATCACTTTTATCTATGACACAACTAGCACTAAATGCAAAGATTTCGAATATCACTAAAATATCTTTATTCTTCGCCAATTATAACAAAGAATTTAATCTCTTCGAAGAAGAGCGAAAACATCTATTAGCTTAGTTAGTCATCGAAAGAATAACGATATTAAAAAAGATATACGACAACATCTTAATGATGCAAGAAAGATCGATTAAGTACTAGAACGAAAAACGAAAAACGACATCTTAACTAAAAGAGAAAGATAAGATTTATTTTTTTACAAAAAATCTTAAAACAAGAAAATTAAGCAAGAAATTAAATCATGTTAAGATCAAATCGTTTCACGTTAAAAAGACTAAGAGATTAATTAACTACGAACTCGACTTACTCAAGAACGTTAAAGTATTTCTAGTATTTTATATCTCGTTATTAGAACTAGTCGACCCCAATACGTTTATACAAGAAACATTTCATTACAAAGCTCAAGAAAAGAGTTAATACAAAGTGAAAAGAATTCTAAAGCAACAAGGTCAAAACTACTTAATCAAGTGAAAAGAATATTCTATCTTAGAGAACACGTAAGAATCCAAGAAGAATCTTAACGATTGCTATGATCTTATCTAGAGATTTCATCGACGTTCGAAAAATCATTTAGCATAGCGAGAAATAACTAGAAGGTAGAAGATAATTCAACAAAAGCATTCGCAATAAAATAGTTGAAAAACTTAAAAACGTTCGACTTCTTTATTTCTAACAATAGACATTGTGTCTTTCGTTTCGTTTTCGCATTAATCTTCTTTAAGATCTTCTTATTTCGTAGCAATCGAATTATGATAATTGTTAAAAGAGCTTCATCTTTAGCAATCTTAACAAAAAGATCTTCTCTATTATGATTAAGAAAAAACCAAGACATGTTCACGCACGATTTGTTCGCACGAACACATTTCGAACACTTTAAACAAAACGAGAAGTCTTTCATGACGATATAAGAATAATCAAAGAGAGAGCAACGTTTATAGACAATATTTACTAGTGTATTGTAGCGTTCGATTTCGAATACAATACGAAGACAACTTTGTTGCTAACAAGACATAGTAAGAGACGATTAACTTTTAGGACGAAAATCTTTAAGAAGAGAGATAGTGTTACAAGTCTAGCTTGAAACAACGTAATATATTAATTACAACGCAACATGTAGCACGAAGTACGATTGTCTATATGTTCGACAACTTGACGAACGAACAATGTTTGACATATTTAACAACGAACAAAGCGAACAATGCTCGCGTTCGACATGTTCGATAGCGAGCTAAGCGAATAGCGTTCAACATGTTCGACAACGAGCAAAATGAGCAAGAAAAATCTTCTTTAGTATATAGATCTTCTAATACGACTTTCTTATAAATCGTGTTTAACTTATCTTAAGTCTTAATTTATTGTTACGATTGTTAAAGTTGCAAATTCTTGTTATCAAGTGATTGCTTGCATTGCCTAAAGACGTCTACAAATCTCTTCAATAACATAACTTTCTCTAATATCTTCGTGGAAAGTACTAGCGTAACACAAATATATATTAACATAGACGATTTCAAGAAATATAAATTCGAAATTTATGTCTATCACGTGAAAGATAATCTTAATACGAATTTTTTTCAAGCAATTGACATTCAAACTATAATGTATCTTTTTAAGCTACTAAATAACGTTAAAAAGAAATATTAATCGACAAAGCTCAAAATAATAACGCTTGTCTAAACACTTAAGAAAATTCAACATATATTAAATCACATTTTAAAAAACTTTATCGTAATTTTTATTAATTATTTTGCGACAATCGACATTGCGAAGCAAATTAAATTATTATTTTCTTTCGTCGATCGAATGAATCTACAACTTATTTGCGTCTCACAATATATTTCACAATTTTTTCTTGACATTAAATAAAAAGCTAAGAAATACAACATTATTTTCGACGCTCTTTTATAATTATTGCGAAAGAATTATTCACAAAAGAATTTTACGAATGACAAAATTCTAAACGAGATGTCAACGTATTACGTTACTTTGATTGAAATAACTTCATTTTTTAAAAAAAATTGACAAAATCTACAAGATTAATAGAAAGTAATTCAAAATTTACGAAATGCTTTTTAGTCGACGCAAAAAGAATAATAATAATCGACGAAAAAGTCAAAACTATTTAGTTAATTCAAAACAAATATTGACGAAGCGAAATTTTGCTATTATTATTTTGATAAAAGTTTTAATTTTGACGATAGAAACTTAAGTCGTAATTTCGATGTCTAATACAATAGATACAACATCGAAAAAATCGATCAAATCGAAAACGATAAAATGAAAATCTATTGTTATAATTTTAACAACTTTGACGACATTAAGAAATTTTAAGAAGACTATTATCTTAGAAGAGTTGACAACATTGAAGAAATCAATTAAGTTAAAAGAAATCAAAATAGAAGACATTTAATTTATAATGAAGAAAAAACTCATTTACTTTCAAGACAAAAAGAACGAACGACTAAGATTGTGCATTTTTAAAGCTATAAAAGCGAGAATCTTTAAGCTATCGCATAATGCACAAACGCACGAAGAATTCTCACGCATTTATGATAAAATTATAGTTAACTATTACATGAGAAACTTGATTAGACGATTAAAAAGATATCTAAAGCATTGCTTATTATGTTAGCTTAACAACACAATTAAACATCGTTTATACAAATAGCTAAAGTCTATTATCACAAAGTCGAAGATATTTTATATCATTATCATTGATTTTATTCTCGCGTTGTCGAAGTTGTCAAATGAGTACAATTCTTTTATGTCAATAATAAACAAATTCTTCAAAAGAATTACGACAATAATTAAGAAAACGACTTTCTTAATCGAGAAATAAGTCGTTAAGCTTATCGACGTTCTCGCGAATTGAAATCTCTCTTCATGCATTATTTTCGATCGAGATAGAAAATTTTTATTCGCTTTATGAAAAGCAATTTTTTATTCGCTAGAAGTCGATTTATTGTATTTTATTGCTTATTATTTATAATCAAATGATTAATTAAAAAGATTTAACTAGATAATCGAAATAGCACTACGTCATTATCTTACAACGAATTCGAACGCGAATTGGAAGCGTTTTGCCATTAGATTGTGTAATATTCTAAACAACTTAAAGAATGCGTCAACGAGAAAATCTTTAAACGAACTAATCTACAAGAAAATCGTTCGCGACGTTCTATCATTAACTAATTTTTACAAAGAAGACACTAACTACGTCGCGAAGAAAAAAAGAAATTAAAGAGAAGTCGCGAAATTCATGACGTTTGTCAACGTAGAAATAAAACTTCAATACGACAATCGTTATCAATCGCTCATCTTAAGAAAAAATAATAAGATTTTTCTTAAACTTTATTTCAAATACAAGATTTCAAGTTTAAAAAATTCTAAATTCTCGAATTAGAGAGTAGAGTTTTTCACAATTTTGAAAGTCTATAAGCATTTAATGTTTAGACTAGATTTGTCTCTCAATTAGAAAATTCATTTTGTGATGTTCATCGCCATGCTAGAACTTGCGTTAAAGAAGAAAGATTCGTATTTTAAAATCGTAAATATCGAATTATTGTTTATGAATAATGTCGAAAAAGATAATCGATATAAGTTCGAAAAATTGCTTGACAAACGTGTAACGTCGCGCGATAGCAAAGATCGAAGAAAGAAAATCGTCTAATACTTAATTAAGTGAAAAGATTAAAACTTAACGCATAACGTATAATACGATAAAGTCGATTTGAAAAAAACGTCAAATCTAATTAGTGATTATTTGAACATCTACGATGCACAATTAATACAAGAATATCAAAGCTCGTGAAGCAACATCGTTTGAGTCAAGACAATAAACGATTCTATTAAAGTGTGTTTTGTTTACAAAAACTCGAGATTCTTGCTTTAATTGCTTGTTGAAAGCGTATCATTACGAGATTGCTTTATGAAAGTAAATCTACTTTGTGTTACGATGCTATTTTGCTTGTTATATGTCTTATTTGCAAATAAACTTCGAAATTCTTAGGGCTAATAGACGCGCAAAACGCGTTAGCTTTGCTTTATAGTTAAACACAACATTAACATCAATATTCTTTACGTAATAGCAATGAATTTCTTTGCTTTTGTTCTCGCATAAGAATATTTATTAAACAAACGAAAACGAATTAATGAAAAGATATTGATTGCGAAACGAAATAACAATCGAGAAACGAAAACTCAAAGAAATCGTTTCTTTAAACGTGCGAAACGACTAATAGTGCGAACGAAAGAAAGAGTCGATAAGTTAGTCTTGCTTCGCATAGAATTCGCATATTGTAGCAAATTAGCTAAACGCACAATATGAAGAACGAGAGCAAGAAATGCGACGCAAAATCTTATAGCTATTAATGTCGTCTTCAAAGACATAAGACTAGAAATTGCTCTCGAGATTTTTCGAAAATGAAATATTATATCAATGAGAGTTATCGTAGTCTATTGATTGCCTTATTACGACAAAAGCTTGTCAAAGAACAAATTGCTTGACATAATTTACTAGCAATTCGATAAGCTTAAAGAAATCTTCGTCGAAACGATAAAAGAAATAGCTTTACGAATTCTAAATCTATTAGATCTAGTCTTATACTCGAAAAAGAAATCAATTGTTACTTTGATTCTTAACAAATATAGACTCAAATTATTGTCATTAACGAAGAAAAAGTTTACACGACGAAATTGTTCAATTATTAAGGATCGCTACTTTGCGACAATCACAAACGATCATTAGCGCATTTTTGACTTAATAAAACAAGACAAGTACTTAAAGAATAAAGTCAAAACTTTGAAAAAATTGCTTAGAGCTTGCAACGAGAACAAAAAAAAGTTGATTTTTGCATTGTTAATGTTAACTAGATTGATCGCGTCGGACCAGGTCATCAAGTTCGAGCCAAGTTCTCGACTCGCCAAGACCTAGATCGGGTCAGGATTTTGATATCGAAAAGTCGATTTGAATCACGATGTTGGTACCAAGTATTTGGGTCGAGTCAAAGAATAGATATGAAGTACTTAGCGTATAACTTGGCTCGACTCGCCAAGACTCGAAAAATTTAGATTATTTTTGAAAAAGTGCATTAATCAACTTAATCAAGTTGATTAATTTAATTAATTTGTTTATAATATTATATAGTAATGCATTTAGGTAATGCATTTGTACGTTATTTGTGCGTTATTATTTTTAAACTCTTTTTAGTAATTCAAATAATGCGAATTTTTTTAAAAATAGAAAATCTTGGCATTTTGACGTCATTTTCGATTGCTTGGCGAGTCGATCGAGCTAGGTCAAGAAATCGTTGATCTAGGTCGATTCCAAGTTGGGTCACGATGTTGGTATCGAGTATTTAGGTTGGGTCAGAAAGTTGGTATCGAGTATTTGGGTCGGGTTAGAAAGTTGATATCGATTTTCAACTCGACGATTAGTCTAATGTTAATCATTTATGATGTGATAACAATTGCGAAAATTCTTTTCTTTCTAGTAGTTTACTTAAGAATCGAAATCATTATTTCGATCTCGTCAATAATAGATTATCGTAACGAATCTATTAATTTTGGGCATTTTGTTCTTAAGGCATGAAGAAAAAATCAAGCATATCTTGATCTTTAGAGTTCAACTTTATTCGAGACTTTCGATCAAAATAACAATTTCGAAAATCTTTCTCATCTATCATTTTAGATGCATTCGAGGAAGATAAGAATAAAATCTCTCAAAAAAGAACTTATTACTTTGCTAAAAATGAAAGCAATCGCAACATTTTAAAAATACGAAGTTAATTTGAAAGCTTCGACGAAATTAGTATTTCAAGATTCTTTATTTCGTCGATTGATTACACACACATATAATACGAAACTAAGAGCTCGCGAAATATCGAACGTGAACAAAGACTTTTATCTACTCGTGAGAGAAGCATTCGCCATTAATGTTCTTTAGCAATTTGAAGAGCACGATGACTTCAAATTAATTGCGATTTTACTTTTTCTTGCACACTATAATGTGATAGTGATAGAAATTCGTCTACTAAAATCGTCGATAACACACTTCTTTTTTAGCGCGTTTGTCGAAATCATAATATTTCTTAATATTATTAACAACTCGATGTTAACAATCGAAAAAACTCACAATCTCGCGATCGCGACTTCCAACTTTTTTTCATCTTTTCTCTACATTTGCATCACGACAACAAAATTTAATTTTACAAATTTCACAAATTTCGATCTCGCAAATCTCACAAATTTCGATTTCTCAATATTAAATATGTTGATCGAAGACGAGTCGCGCTTTCTCTTTTATGACGCGTCAATATTAATTGAGCTCAATTTCAATGATTTTTTAAACAAGAATATTTAACTTATAGATGATGTTAAATACGTCAAAGCTAAACATAATATTTTTGTCAAAAAGAGAAATGAAATTATTATGAAAAAATCTACAAAGTTAGCGATTTTTTTTGAAGATCTCGTCTTAGAGCAAGAATCTAATGACGACGAAAATAAAAATGACAAGTTTTTTGAAGATAAATCTAACAAAGAAGCGACGAAAAAGAAAACAAAGAATAAAAAGCGCAAAAGCGAAAATAACGAATTCTTTAAGCAAAACAAGATCGAAGAAGAAACGAAGAATTTAAGGCAAAAAAGAAACGCAAAAGCGACGTCAAGAAAATTAAAACGAAGAATAAGAGCAAAGGCAAGAATTTCAAGACGAGCAAAACGACGTTGAAATTGAAATTAAACATCGAGATTTTCTCGAAAGAAGCTAAAACTTCTAAATCTTCATTAATTACGCCCTTACTTTAGGCGAATCGAATAATAACGATGTTCGTAAAAGTTTTTGTTGTTGTTAAAAAAAATCAATTGTGCATGCAATCTTTGATCAAGATTGTTTTAACATCTAACTTAATCAAGGCGAACAAGAAGAACGCCTTCAAGTTACTTAATGTAATTAAGAAATTCGCAAACAAAATTATTATAAAAGTCGTAAAACGATATTCATTGCTCGCTTTTCTTAATTTTACACGCCTCGAAGATTTCTTCTTAATTAAGAACGCTTTGTCGCATGTGAAATCTTACGCACATGAGAAAAATCTTGAGAAATTCTTAAAAAAAAAGTCACATTTGCTTAAGAAACATTGAAGATCAATTACTCTTATACTTCATGTTTCATCATCTTTTCTTCGCCTTTTTCGATAATTGATTATCTTAATTAAGATATATCATTAGTGGAAATTTCGCCTTTGATTGTTTGTTTTCTCGCAAAAACGAAATTTCTTTTCGAATTAATTTTACTTATCACTACTCGCTTTTCTTTTCGATCGACGATTTTTTAGCATCGTCAACGACGTATCATTAGCGAAAATTTCGTCTCTAATTGTTTGTTTTTCTCGCTATTACACTAATAATCTTCTTCACACTTTGGTCGTTTTCTTAGCGTTTCTTATTAGATTCTTTTCTCACTATGCGTCGATTTATCGACGACGATAATTCTTGTCGCTTACGAGAATCCATGTCGTCTACGAGAATTCTTGTCGTCTACGAGAATTCTTGCCATTTACAACTATTTCTTTTGTCGCCATCGAAGACAATGACATATCAAGAAGATTGAGGGCAAATGTTACGATAATCGTACTTTCCTTGCTTGGCAAGGCATTCCTTGGCAATCAAGCCTATATTTAGATTTGAAGAACTTTTCTTCTTCTAGCTAGCAATTTAATTCTTTTCATCATTAGTGTTCTTCTTGCAATGCGAGAATCGCACCACTAAATCTCTATTAAATAAATTTATATTGCTAAAGTTTATAGAACGTTAAGAAAGCAAAATTGCAAAATAGTCTTAAAATAATAGAAAGATCTCGAAGAGATCTAAACAAATATATATTAATATAATAGATAACAAAGACTTAAATATTTTGCAAAATATATTAATTGATTACTTCAAAGATCGAACATTACTAACAAAAAAAATATTAAAACAAGAATCTTTGCTAAAAAAGATAAAGAATACGCTTAAAAAATATTTGACAAAATAAATTGCTAAAGTCTCGAAACTTAGACGTTATTTTAAAAAATTGTTGCATAAATATTATAAAAAATATATTTATTTTTAATAAAATAATTTATTCAAAAATTTAACTAGACTTATGTAATAGAATAGAATTTAAACCAATTGCGTCAAAAGCACCTGCGAGGTGTTCGCGCGTTGCAAACACTCGCGGGAAGTAGTATATATAGAGGGGACGATCTAACCTGTTACAGTTATCTTCCCTCCCAAATGAATCTCGTCCCGAGATTCAGGGTTATTTCAGGGTTGACCCAGGGTTACGCCAGGGTTACCGAAAAAATTTTGGTGTGTTGCGCACTCAGAGGCCACTTTGAAGACATGGTACTTAGCACGTGCTATTTCTCTTGTCGCGTTCGACTAGCACTCAAGTGTTACATTCAAAGATCGCGCACGACATGTTGCTCACGCCAAACGAACACACTCACGTCTCGCTTTATGCGATGACGTAACATGCGACCCAGGCTACTAGGCCCCTCGCGCAGGGTACACGGCGCCAAACTTTTGCGCCCACGATCGCCTAACTTATAGCCACAGAAGGAATTGATCTTGGGGCCCAGACGTGGTGCGTCGCATCGGGTCGAAGCACGAGCGCGAACACTATTGTAACAAGATAGAATCTAAACCAATTGCACCAAAAGCACCTGCGACGTGTTCGCGCGTTGCAAACACTCGCGAGAAGTAGTGTATATAGAGGGGACGATCTAACTTGTTACAACTTAATAAAAATATAAAGCGATTAAAAGAATTATATAGAAGTAGTAAAAAGAAATCTATAACAAGTAATACAAGAAAGAAGAAATTTGCAATAAATAATGTAAATAACAAAAAAATCGAAACAAATAATACAAACAACAAAAAGATTGTAACAAACAATAAAAGAAATAGAAAAAAAAGAACAATAAATGTTTTAAATTTAAGAGAGTAAATTGTAGTATTAAATGCAAAAAAAAGATATTTTTGCAAAAATATTTATAATTTGAGACAAAAATTACTATTATTGTTTTTTTTTCAAAGCTTTGCAAACTTTATTTAAGAAAAAAAGAAACAACAAAATACTTAATTACTAATTTTTTGTATATAATATTTAGATTGATTGCGTCGAGTTGAGTCATCAAGTTCGAGCTAGATTCTCGACTCGCCAAGACTTGGGTCGAGTTAGAATTTTGATATCAAAAAGTCGATTCGAATTAGATTGATCGTCGAGCCAAGTTATGATATCATTTCTCTAATTCGACCCGGCGCCAAGATCGAGTCGTGACGATTTTTTGAAATCGAATCGCTCAAAGTAGTTTAGCGCGCTTCGCGCTAAACTACTTATAGTAATCGACTAAACTACTTTGAGCGATTCGATTCTTCGAATTTTTTGACTCGAGTCTTGGCATTTGCACGTGACATTTCCGAGTTAGCGCGACTAGTTTAATTCGAATCACGATGTTGATACCAAGTATTTGGGTCGAGTTACGATGTTGATATCGAATATCGACTCGAATTCTCGATTCGACTTGTCAAGACATGAAGCAATTTAGTAGTAGAATTTGTAGACATGAATTGTTTGTTAAATCTTATGATTTTTTTCTTAAAATGTTGCATAATAATGCAATAAGATAATGAAGATGACGAGAAAATAATGAAGAAAAAAATTGTTTCGTTCTTGGCGCATAGATCTCTCGAAAGTCGTGGAATAATAGATTCAAAAATAGAGATTCTTGGCATTATGACGACATTTTCGATTGCTTGGCGATTCGAGTCGATATCGAGTCGAATCACGATGTTGATATCGAGTATTTGGATTAAGTTAGAAAGTTGATATCGATTCTTGATTCAACGATCAATCTAATAATATTGTTTCTTTTAAAAATATTAAAGAGATATTAAAGAAATATAATATGCAAGTTGCAATACAAACAAATATAAATTGCATTTATCTTGTTGACAATTCGAAATTTTATCTTTAAATAAGGAAAGTAATAATTTAATATTAAATTGTATTTGCGTTAATAATATCTTTAAAAATTCTTAGAACAAACAAATAAAATTTAGATCGAAAAATACTTATATTAATAATATTATTTATAATTACAATTCTTTATTAAATTAACAAGAAATTTCTAACTATTAAAGATATATAAATAACTATATTATTGCAACAATTTAATACAATAATAATAAGAAATAACAAAAAAGAAAAAAGAAAAAAGAAAAAAGAAAAAAGAAAAAAGAAAACAAAAATTGTCTTTAAGAATTTAATTTAAGATTCTTCTCTATATTTAAACAATTAAACAATAATAATAAGATTTAAAACGAATATTAAAAATTAACACTAGAAAACTTTATCAAAGCTAGATATATATATAAATACAAGAGAGAAAATCTAGTACTTTTATAATATAGATCTTTCGAAATTGTTAAAAACTCTATTAACTTACAAATATTTTGAAAGACTAGAAGATTATATTGCAAAACAAGATTCTATTTAATTATCTTGTAGATATATATAACAACTAGTTAGAAGAATTGTTGCTAAATAAAGATTTTTAATTAACTATAATTTGACTTTTATTTGCGTCTTAAAAGTATTAAATATTTACAAAATTTAAATTAAATTAAAGAAGTTTTTGACAATAATGCAAGTCTTAAATATTTGTTTATTAAAAAAGATTTATCTTTTGTTTGTATAATCTAAATAAAGAGATATAATATACAATTAATAAATATAGATTTTATTACTATACAATTGAAGTTTTCTTCGATTTTTAAGAAAAGTTTTTAATCGATTTTGCAACTCGAACTTTTATAATATTATAATATTGTTTATTTTGTCTTTGCAAAAATTATAAATAGATTCTATCAAATTGTTTAAACAAATAATAATTGATTAAATTATTTTGTATAATTTTTTGTAATTAAAGTAATAGAATTTTTATTCTATATCTAACTTGCAAAACTTCTAGAAAGTTTTATTAATAAATCTTTATATAATGCTCTTGTCTCTAATCTTTTCTATTCTTTTTATTGCTTTAATATATCTTCTAATATATATATAGATAAGCGTTAAATGTTATCGAAGCATATTGTTGTATCGAATTTCGAAATATTTAAAAATTTGTTAAGAACGCAAAAAAGATAGAAGAGAAAACAATTATATTGTTTTGTCAATTTAAATAATTAATAAAAATAAAATAATTTGTATAAAAGACAACAAAGAATAAGTTCAAAAAATAATTTAACACAATTGCTTTACTTAATAATATTGATAATAAAATAATTAATAAGTAATTAAACTTTCTTCTTATTAAATTGTATTATATAATAAAGACGTTTAAAGAAAAATCGATTTAAATCTAATTTAAATCTTTTATACTTTACTAATTTAATATATAAATGTCGAGAATTGTCAACGAGATACTAACTTAAAATAACGACAATAACAAGAGCAAGAGCGATAACTATATGTATGCTTTGATTGTTATTAATCAATTAAGTTAATTAAGTCAATTAAGATATACTAAATAGAGTAAAAGAGATTAAGAATACATATTATTGATAGATGTTACGCTAGTACTTTCGTAAGAGATATTAGAGCGAGTTATGTTATTGAAGAGATTTGTAAACGTCTTTAGGCAATGCAAGCAATTACTTGATAACAAGAGTTGCAACTATAAACAATCTTATGTTTAATAAATCTTTATAAATAATTCAATGAATTAGAGTAACAATAAGTAAAGACTTAAGATAAGTTGAACACGATTCATAAAAGAGTCGCGTTCGAAAGTTATATACTTTTTTATCATTTAAGATTCAAGATGTTTAAGATGTTTAAGATCTTAATCATCTTAATCATCTTAATTCGAAATTCAAGATGCTTAAGAATTAAGTCATCTTAATTATTTTGATCTTATTGATAGATCTTTTCTTTCTAATTATTTTGTGAAGAGCGATGCGCGACGAATAGTATCTATTAGCACGCGACTCGTAACACTATTTTCTCTCTTCAAGAGTTTTCGTTCTAAAATTATTTATTCTTTTTTATTATGTTAATTAAGTTAATTATTGAACAACGTCGCAATTTCGTTGCTAATTGTCGCTATAAGTACATTCTTCTTATAATGCGTTCTTGTCGAATCTATGTCGCATTTGACGTATCTTGCTAAGTAAATAAAAAATATCTTAAGTGTAAAAAGTGTTATCGAAAGAATCGAAAATGCGATTTGACTTCTAATTATCAAGAAATGAATGAAGTTATTCAAAAGACTAAAAAGCTAAATAATAGAATAATAGAATTGCGTCTAAGAATTGCGCGAAAGACGAAACAAAGAAAACACTAGCTTCGTCGTTTAAAAGATATAAGTGATGCGAAGTCGAAGAATATTATAGAGAGCAAAAAGAATAAGAAAGAAATCAAATGTATTAAAGAGACGTTCGAGACTCTATTCAATATTATTATTGATTCTTCATTGTTTGCTTCTTTGTTCTTCAATGCTCTATCAACTCTTATAAGTGATTTTGTCGCTAACGAAATCGTCGTAACTTGTTAAAGCACTTCTTCAAGTTCTTAAGTGACTTTTATGTATTCTTGAAGATAAAATATTCTTTTTATTTGAAAGATATTCTTGACTTTCTTATTGTAGAATTTTCTCAATCTTATATTGTTTCTTTTTTTGTAAATGAAAATAAAATGTATTTTATAAAGACGTAATTGAATTCGCTAATTTCAACAATAAAATATAAAATACTAGAAATACTTTGACGTTCTTAAGTAAATTAAATTCGTAATTGACTAATCTCTTTGTCTTCTTAACGAGAAATAATTCAACTTTGACATAATTTAATTTCTTGCTTAACTTTCTTATCTTAAGATTTTTTGTAAAAAGATATATTTTATCTCTCTTCTTTAGTTAAGATGTCGTTTTTCGTTTCTTGTTCTAATACTTGATCGACTTCTCTTGCATCTTTGAGATGTTGTCATATATCTTTTTTAATGTCGCTATTCTTTCGATAACTAATTATGTTAATAAATGCTTTCGCTCTTTCTTGAAGAGATTAAATTCTTTGTTATAATTGACGAAGAATAAAGTTATTTTAGTGATATTTAAAATCTTTGCATTTAGTGTCAATTAATGTTACGAGTCGCGTGTTAATAAATACTATTCGTCGCGCATCGCTCTTCATAGGGTAATTAGGAAGGAAAGGTTTGTCAACAAGATCAAGGTGATCAAGATGGCTTGACCCTTGAACATCTTGAATTCAAAATCAAGATAATTAAGGTGATCAATGCCTTGAACATCTTGAATACCTTGGACCCTAAATGATGAAAAGATATATAGCTTTCGAACGCGACTCTCTTATGAATCGTATTTAATTTATCTTAAGTCTTAACTTATTGTTACGACTAACTTAAGTTGCAAATCCCTTGTTATTAAGTGATTGCTTGCATTATTTAAAGACGTTTATAAATCTCTTCAAAGCATAATTCTCTCTAATATTTTCGAAGAAAGTACTAGCGTAACACTTTGAACATTCTAAGAATGTTTGTATTAGATTAACGCGTCTCTATCTCGAACACTAGCTCTACAACAAAAGAAAAACAACTCGTGTCAAATTTCATGAAGATCGACGATAACGACGACAATATTAACAATGAAGAAGAAATTTTATCAAAGATCAAAATCAATGCTCTAGACAAATATTATGAAGATAGAACTAAATTGAAGAATTGAATTACGCAAGTTAAAATCTATTTTACATTTTATCTCGTTCTAGAAAATAAGAAGACCTTATTGACTTCTACTTTTCTTTAAGAACAAGTTTAACATTAACTAAAGTCAAATCTTCGAAAGCATCTTAAGAATAAAGAAGACTCAAAAGAAATCTTTATTAATTTCGATGTCTTCAAGGAAGAACTACGACAAGTATTTGAAATATTCAATGAAAAACAAACAACGAAACGAGTCATTTAGCATTTACAACAAAAGACATTAGTAGCAAACTATGTTGCCAAATTTCAAGAATACGCAAATCTAATCGATTAAGATAATGCATCACTAATGACAATGTTCAAGCGAGACTTGAAGAAGAATGTCAAGAACGAACTCATGCGTAGCGACGCAAAATTCGACATTATTCAAATCTTAGTGAAGATAGCAATCGACGTAGACGACAAGTTGTATAAGAGAGTTATGAAAAAACGATACGATTAATTCTAGAGAAGAGCAAGAATCTTCTTTGGACCAACGATCGAATATCACGCAAAGAGAAATTATTTTAAAAAGTACAACAATCTAGATTATCGCGAGCTTGCATCAATGGAATTGAACTCTACTTAGCGACGTAAAGAAAAGAACTTTAAGGAAAAGCAAAATAACAAATCCTAGAAAACGTGCTATTTATGTGGCAAATCGAGTCACTTCGCAAGAGATTGTCGTTCAAAGAATTTGATGATTCCACGACAAATCAATGCTATGTTAAGAGAGATACTTAATAGCTAGGACGATATTAGGAAGCAAGTCTACATAGAAGCGAACACCCCCAAGACTAGATCGAACGACAATTATTATTTGATAAAGAATCTAAATCAATTATAGAAAGTCCTAGATAAAACATTATTAAGCAAGGCACTCGCATCTACGCAAGAAGTTAATTAAGCACTTCAAGAGACTATTAAATTTCGCAATTCAATTATCGACTTAGACAAAAAGTATAATTGAAAGAACTTTCACGAATGTCTAAAAGATATCACGAATCATTTCGAGACTTTAACTAGTTCATCGAAGAAAAAATAAATCAATTAAATCGTAAACAAATGCGAGGAAGCGCTAGAAAGCGACGCCACTATAAAAAGAGATATTCTCGACGAAATCGAACAACAATTAAATAGTGTTAGTTTATCTAGACAAAAGATAAAGGAAGCAAAGAAACATAAAACACTTAATTGAATAGCTTGCTACGACGACTTATGCTAAACTCATTTAGAAGAAAAAGAAGAAGTCAATTGATTTTCTAGAAAGTCGAAGTTAGCAATCTAGCAATGAAAGAAAGCTTAGCACAAACAAGCGTTTAAAGCGAAAGTCGCAACATAGAAGCAAGAAAAAGTTCAAATTTTTTAGTAAAGAGTATATTAAAGGAATGCAATATGTTAGCTCAACAATAGCAACTAAACTTAATAGCATACGCACGATGTTTTATCACATTAATTAAGATCAATGATCGTCGACTTATTGCAATGATCGATTTTAATGCGATAAATAATTTTATGACTAAAGCTCTTGTAAAGAGAGAAGAGTATTTTACTTAAAAGAAGTCTAACGCATATAATCTAATGATTGTAGATAAAAACTCATTACTTGACAAGAATGAAAAAGTGAACAAAGAAACGAAATTACTATCGATAGCTATTTAGTAACATCACGAGAAACTAATCTTTAATATAGTGAAAATAATTACTTATAATATCGTTTTAAAAATGTCTTGATTAAAGCAACACAATCTAGAAGTTAACTAAAATACACGAGTACTTAAATTCGAACGATGTGATCACGCAATTCACATTCAATTTACGCATTAACAACGTTCGATAATAGATAAAAGACAAAGTCGAAACTCGATCGCAAGATGCGAATTTGCATTTTCGAAAAAAAACGATTTAATTAAGTTCGACTTGATAGACATCAATAGAGATTAATCGAGTTACAAAGTCAAAGTAAGTGAAGAAAATTGCGAATCTTCTAAGAATCTTGAATTATCTAGTATAGCGAAGAAATCGCTAAAGCACATATTACGAATATACAACAATTGAAAGCATCTATTTCAAGAAAAGAAAACGACAAAGACTCTTCCTAAACATTAATCGTAAAATTATGAAATTAGACTTGAACTAGGTAAGCAACTTACATTTGAATCTATATATGCTTTATTCAAGAAGAAGCTCGAAGTACTTCGCGAATATCTAGCAAAAAACGAAAAGAAAAAATTTATCAAAAAATCTTAATCATAGACAAAATACTTGATTCTCTTTGTATCTAA
>JAABUQ010000160.1_pt1 | contig 143882 bp, 31 predicted proteins | sample 5560001 | NCBI WGS metagenome assembly JAABUQ01 (sample SAMN10711888, study PRJNA513371) | rock metagenome | isolation source: Antarctica rocks | place: Antarctica: Victoria Land, Finger Mt nord | collected 2015-12-18
TTGAGTGGGGGCAGGTTGGGGGGTTGGTTGCGGTGATGGGGGAGGGTGCGGTCGGGGTTGTGCAGTGTGAGGGGGGGCATGAGGAGGTTGTGGATGGGGGGGTGATGGTGCCGAGGTGTGTGGGGGTTGCTGTGGGGAGGTTGAGGGGGCTTGGAGGGGGGGATTGCAGTGTGGGATGATTTTGTGGGTTGACTGGGTGGCTGCTTGGAGTGAAGCAGGTTCAATTGATGCTTCTTATGATCGGTTCTTGCAGATGCAGACGTTTATCTATTCGGCTGCTTCCTGGGGCTTGAACGCTCATTCAGCCAGACACCACTCATGCTATGCAAATAGGCCAGCCACTCAGCTGCTTCCCTACTATTCAACACCCTCCCAGCTATGCAGTTCAGACGCCACTCTTCCAATGCAATCAGGTAGTTTCCGGGTAATCACAAAACAAAGACGCCTTCGCAATGTTCACAGCGTTCGTAATGTTGACAGAATATCGAGAAGTGTGGCCTTCGCGCAGTCGGGCATCGATCTTACTGCCCTTATCAATCATATCGTGCTCGAGAGTCCAGCCGCTACGGCGGCAGAGTTCCGTAACTACGGTGTCGCAGTCGCCCAGGAGATCGATGTCGAAATCGACGTGTGCGCAGGGCTGTCCTCGTTAGCTGAGATGCCGAAGGAAAAGGGCACATGGGAGTACCTCGCGAGAGATGTATATCTGGGGCACTTTGGGCGGTATGACTCCCACGACCTCAGAGACCGGAGCCACTTTCAGTGACGTTCCGATGACGAGGACGAGGTCCACAATATCTCGGTCGTGGTGCATCAAACGCTGCTGGAATGAATCTGGTAAACCCTCGCCAAAGAATGTGATATCAGGCTGTTCAAAGATCAATACTCTTCGGATTATTTCCATGAGGACTTACCTTCATGACGCCAGCAACAGCAATATCATCATCCTCACTGTCCGTGCTGTCTTCATAAGTCTGCCGCTTCTTCCTCGAAGCCGATGTTCCATTTGAGCTTCGTTTCCGCTTGAAGCCGGGTTTTACCTGTCTGAGTGTCTGGGTGCATTCGTCGCAATACGGAACCTTCCCGGCTTTCAGGTCTTGGTATATGACGTCCCCTTTGACCCTTGTTTTGCACTCGAGGCACGTTGCTGTTGCGAATGAGCCGTGGCATTGTATGAGCTTTCCCGGAAGGATTCCGGCGTGAACTTCGAGGTTGTCGATGTTCTGGGTGAAATTTGTAAGGAGCTTTCCTTTGTCTTGTAGTAGTCGGATGAAAGCATGTGTAGGCGAAAAGGTGTTGGTCGACGGCAGGATGTCCTTTGCGACGGAATAAAAGATACTGGGATCGTCTCGGAATATTTCGAGATCGAAGACCTCCTGCGGATCTTGGAGGCCAAGATGCGCCAATTGCGAGTAGAGACCAGTGCCTTTGGATCGGAAGTCAGGAATCCCAAGGCTTGTAGATATCTGCCCTCGTCAGCCTCAGTGGCGAATGCTGCGCGTACCTGGAGCTCACCCCTGCGCCCGTCAAGACAATGATATTCCGAGATTTCTTGAGCAATGCTACCGCATTATCGATAGTATTGTATTCTGGTAGCTTCACCCTTTTCGCCTGCTCGCGGCATATACCAAGTCCCAAAAGATCGTAGTACTTGCTATCAGGTTCGCCCTCAAGGAAGAAGGGGGGTCGGATTCCAAAGGCTGTTATGAGTTTCTTGGCTGTAAATCTCCCTGATTCTATGGTTTCTTCAATGAATCTGTCGTCTCCAACTTCTCTTAGCCATTGGCGCAGGGTTTGAGATTCTTCGACCGTGAATGCTTCGAATTCTAGGCAAGCGTCAGTTGTCGTCATAGACTTGAGCAATCTGACATGTTCACCGTTGGTTGGTTGCCCATCGAAGATATCTGCGAGATGCTCTTCCCACAGAGAGGTTTCACTATCGGTATCATCTCCTTCGCCGTCTTCCTCTGACACGTCCAAGTGAAGCTCGCTCTCCTGCTTGACCTTGATGTCACTCTCTTGCTTGACATTGATGGCCCGCTCCTGCCCAGCTTCGACGCAAGGGGGTTCCCTTCGATCGGAGGAAAGTTCGCTCTCCCGCTTGAAGTTGGTGTCGCGCCCATGCTCGATCTCGATACCTGGAAGTTCTTTTCGACGCGTCAGAAGCTCAGCCCCTCGTGCGACTTTGATGTCCTTGCTGTTGGTGGTGTCTTCGGGTTCCTTTTCGTCTTCGGAAAGCAGGTCGACCACCTCGATAGCTAGCACCTTGAAAGGAGCTGACCAGGCAGTCAGAGTGCCCTGCACCGTCTTTTCCCCCATGCCGTTCTTCGCGCACTTGCTGAGTCTGAAGTAGAAATCGCCGGGATCGAGGTTGTTACGTTCAAAGCTTCGGGACTTTCCGTAGAAGCCGCAGCAGGCTATATTACCTGCTCCTAAGATAACAACCCGATAATGTTAATATAATTAATTTAACAAATGAAGCGTATTATATATTATATATTTAATTAATTTTTTTATATAAGGTTTATAATATTTTAAACATAAGTTTTAAGATATAGCTTTTAGACCTTCAAGGGCAAATCCGGAAAAATCTTAAATAGATTTTAGCAAGTCGATTTTCTGATCAGCCGCATTTAGTATAATTAGTACGATTAGTAGGATTTTGCCAAGAAATTTTGTTGCCAAACTTTTTTCAGGGCTAGGAACTGAATCTTTATTTTTAAAATAGTTATATTTTTATAGTTAGTCAACATTTTTAAAAAAAAATTTAAAAATTAAAAATTTCGTTAAAAATAGCCCTAAATAAAGTTATATTACTTATATAAGTCTAACGTATAGGCCCTACTTAAACGGGGACTTAAAACAAAAAAACAAATTTGGTAGTGCTAAATAGCTGCTGATTGCGTTCTGATTTGGTACACTTTATATTAAGAAATTTGGACATAAGCAGATCCGCTAATCCGGATTTTAGTTGCTAAACGTACCAAAATAAAGTTTCTGGATTTGCTAATGTTTTATTGTATTCTGTTTATTCAAAAATGATTAATTTTTATATTATTACTTTTAAAATTCAAATACGATCTGTTTATTCAATATTAAAAATATTCTGATTAATATTATGTACGATTTTAATTTGAAAGATATTAAACAAACGTTAAAAATTAAAATTAAAATAACGATTATTTAAAATAAATTTATATTGCAATTTTATGAACGGGAATAGGAATTCAATGTATTATATATCTAAACTCATTTTAAAATATGTCGCCGTAAAAAAAGACTTTCTGAAGAAAAGAATCCGTCTGCAAAAGGTCAACTGGGCCCTACTGTCTTAGGGCTAAAGTTCTTGGCCCAGGGCCTCCTTGGGCCTCCCTAAGTCCTCGTATAGGAGTCCGGGCCGCGCAGGGCCGCGCAATGCCTCCCTAAGCTGTATAAGGCTTTTTTAAAAAAATATTTAAATTTAAGCTTTTTACGCTAATATCAGCTTTATATTTTTTTTAAAGTTAATCGAAGTTTTTATTTATTCAGGAACTATTTATTAATTTAAGTTTTAATATTATTAATTAAATAATATAAAAAATGAACAATTTAACGAAATTATTTATAAAAGTATTTAAAAAATTTATAAATCTAATTATAATCTTTATATTAATATAGTTAGTATTATTAATATTGTTAATATTAATTATTAATTATATTTAATAAATATTAATATAATAATACTTAATCAGTATTAATTCAAAACTTTAATTTCAAAAAAATATAATTTAAAAATAAGTTCATATTTTGAATTTTAAAAAACTCGGCTTTAAATAGCCTTGAGGCTTAATCATTAAGCCCAAAGTGGCTTCGAGAATGGCTTTGTCATTAAGAAACTTTACTAAGCCTTACTGGCCCAGAGCGGCTTAGGGCCGCCCTAAGTATAACTGTTATTTGCAAACGTCATTATAAAAAGAAAAGATATAAACAAAAAAATTATCAAAAAAAAAATTTTAATATTAATAAAATTTAATAATAATTACCGTAATTTGGAAGCTGTTTCAAATAATTTAAAATATTATTGAATAATATTTAAAAAAAAATAACAAGTTCTTAACGAATTAAATCGAATTTATATTAATTTAAAATTATTTAATAATACTTTTGAATTATAATAATAATTTATTTAATTAAATTTAATATTAAAAAAATCACTTTTAAATTTTTTGAATTCGAAAAGTTTATACATTTTATTCTTTTATATATAATAAATCAATATTTTATTTTATTTTGTATGTATTTTAATACTTTATACAAGCTTATACAAATTTCTATTATATATTTTTAATTTGCGGTTGCTTTATATACGAAACTTTTATAATATATAAAAATTTTGTTATTCCTTTTTTTTTTAATTAATTATATATTTAAACTTCTTTTATTAAATAAAAGTATTGAAATAATATAAAAATTTAATTTTTAATTTCTTTAATTAAAGCTTTGATCTTTTAAAATTATACTAACTTTTAATAACGAAAATTATATATATTGTTTCTATTACGCCTTTTTTATTTCCTAATAACGTTTTAAAATCTGTAATATTAATAATTTCTTTTAAAACTTTTTTTTAAAACCTTTATTAAAGTATAATAATAATATATATTTTATACTTATAACATTTCTGTTATATACATAATATATTATCGATATATTTAATATTTTTCGTTTATATAAAAGTTATTCAAAGTTTATTTTTCCTATTTTTAATTATGTTAATAATATATTATAAATACGTTTTAATATTAAATAATTTTTTAGAGCTTTAAATAGACTAGCGCGTCTTATGTTCGTTATCCTCTATACTATCTTGCACTTCTCTTTTCCATGTTGAATCAAGTCATGTAGTCGAAGATGCTTCAATCAACATCAAATCCACATCTGCCTACTGAAACAGACGGAATAGCCCAGTCCCCTCCAATGTCGGAGATAGTACCCGGCCTCTTCATCGGCGATGTTGGGTCTTCATGGCAGGCAGAAGGTCTGCAGCAAAACCATATCAAATCGATATTGTCCGTAAACGAAGAGACTACTGCCAATTGGCGCAGGGACAGTTTTACTCGCATCGTCGTCAAAGACGGCCACCTCAAGATCTTCTGCCTCGATTGCTCCCGTCAAGATCTCCTAGTTCATATGCAGCGCGCCTGCGACTTTATCGAAGCGTCGCTTGCCCATGGCGGGGTCTTGGTACATTGCGTACGAGGTGTCTCACGCTCCACAACATTTGTGATCTCGTATATGATGCGCCGTGGGCGGTGTAGCCTGGACGAGGTTTTGGCGGATGTGAAGTTGAAGCGAAAAGTGCGACCGAGCGAGAATTTTATGGAGCAGTTGAAGCTGTGGGGTGAAATGGAGCATGAGATCTGGAAAGACGAGGAGAAGGAGGTGCCAAAAGAGCCGTATAAATAAGAAACTCTTGGAAAAAAGTGCCTGACAGCCCGTGCTACCCAAGAGCAGGGGCGATGATCGCATTTGGGTTCTGAATAGCTTTATTCGATCTGGTCAATTGATTCTGCGGGTGTGAGGGATAGAGGTGAATGTGCTAATACGCTCTGCGTGAGAGTTAATCAATTGTATCACATTGCTCATCCGGCCTAATCGAAGAGAGGATCAGGTTTTTACTCGTACGCTTCGGAATGGGTCGGGTTTTGATTCGGGTTTAAAACCACAGCCCGACCCAATTCTTATTTCTTATATTAGGGCTGTATTATTAGCGTAGCAGTATTTTACTTAAAGTTTCTATAAGTAGGCTAAAAAATACTATGTATATGGAGAGAAAATTGCCTTTTTATTAAGTATATTATACATACCTCTCAGCATTCGGATTATGAAACCTCGAGATAATGAAGATCTTGAGCGAGTACTAGTACCTAACCAAGCCATAATTGCCATTCAATCTGCTTCAAAATCATACCCTTACACCTCCTCCGCATTTGCCGCCTCCCCCTCCTTCTCCTTCTCCTTTTCCTCCTTCTCCTTCTTCCTCTGGTTTTTCCTGAAAATATCCCGTCGGATCCTCAACACACTGTCCGTCCCACCCCTCTCAAACCTCTTCCGCCACTCCTCCGCCGTCTCCCCCACCTCATTCCTCACATCCGCATCGGCACCATGCTCCAGCAGCCACAACGTCGCCTCCTCATTGCCCCATTTTGCCGCTGAATGCAATGGCGTGCCTTTTCTTCCCGGCAGCTTTGCCTCCGACAGCGCGGGATAGTCTTCCGCCAGGGCGTTGATGTCCGCGCCGTGCTCAAGGAGTAAGGACATAATGGGGGTGCGATCGGGGACGTCGCCGCGCGCCGCGGCGTTCATGGCTCGGCGTTCGGGGCCGATGTGAGCGCCGTGAGAGAGCAGAATCTTAACAGACTCGAGGGGGGCACACAGTGCAGCTGTCTCTAAGGGGTAGTAGCCACGAGATATTGGGGGGTTTGCATCGGCACCGTGAGCGAAGAAGAGAGCTACTAGTTCTGGATGTTTGACGTGGCTGTGAAGGAGTCCGTTGTGAACTTTCCAGCCGTTTTTTATGAAAACTTCGAATATCTGTGGGGATTGTGTTTTGCCGATTGTGTAGGTGTCGATGTTGCTTGAACCTCCCTGTAAGAGTAGATACTCGAGGATGGCTGGTTGCCCGACGCCTTCGGCGGCGCGTGGAACGAGCTCGTCTATATCTGATGGTGTGGGACCTGGAATGCTGGAGTCGCTCCGCCATTCTTGGAGCAAGGATTGGAATTTTGGGATGTCACCAGTTTTGATGGCGGATTTGAGGTCTTGGAATATTGGTGGATCTGTATTCAACATGTTGCTGATCTGAGGGTGATTTCTAGTAAAGTGGGATTGCCCGAAGACAATAAGTTGAAGTCCGAGCTCACGACAGATGTATGATATCTGTCTCGCTGGTGATGGCCAAGACCTACTCGGATCCCTTGCTACAGAGTCTTGCTCAGTGAATGAGGCATCGGTTGGTTGTTTTCGGCAATGAAACTGTCAATAGACGCTCCCGCTAGAACCAACTGTCTTACGATTGACTATAAAACTATCAACAGATGTTCCCGCTAGTACCAGCTATTTTACAACCGATTATAAAACTGTCAACAGACGCTCCGCTAGAACCAACTCTTTCACAACCAACCGATGCCTCATTCACTGACAAGACTCAGTACATCGACATGTTCGACTCAGCTACGGATCCTTCAGGCCGTGGGACGACAGGAGGTGTGGAGGGGTTGTCGTTCTCAGCCCTGCGGCGGACCATCTTCTTCAGGGCTCGTGTTGCGAGAATCAAGATTTGAGGAATTCTGCACATCCATTTTGTTTCATCCTAGCTCCGCCATCAGCTTCACCGTTTCATCAATGATGGGTCTTTATAAATAACTTCGTTGATTATCAACGAGTTACTCCTCCCAGGGCTATACGAGGCTGAGCTCGATGGTAGTTGTCGATGAGATCCCTTGACGTTGAGCCTCGAACATCTTCCTGTAAGTCTGCAAGTAGGTTTTTGAAGACTCTATTGAGTCTTAATGGCTCACTATCCGCGACGTATTGCGAGAAGATATAGCAGCCCTCTCCTATGAAATCCCCCACGATCCCCGTTCAATTAAAGCACGATTCAAGAATCCCGACATTTGGCTGCCGGTTGTTACACAATCCCGTAGATGTTTTCAAACTTGTAAGCTCGACTCATGCCTGCACTCGGCATCTAAAGTCGCGTTGCTGTGTGTGGGTGCCTTGAATCCGAGTCAGACACATGAAACATACTGACTTCCTGCAGGCTGTGAAGTAATACAAGCTACAGCAGTATGCGAGGCTGAATCTCGCAATTCACATCTTCCATATAAATGCTGAGGAATTGGAACTCCGCCAGTGCATCTCGCAATGGCGTCTGTGTATATAAACTCGACAGCTCACCCCAAAACTCAGAACCTCGCAGACATTTGTCAAATTACTTTCCACAAAGCCTTGAATCCACTATAATTACTCGATTACAAGCCTCTTCTCTTGAACCCAACCACCTCGCCCACTATGAACCTTAGTGTCAAGCAAGTCATCATCATTCTAACGGCAACTTTGTTTACCCTCTCGGAAGCTGGCTGTTCAGAATCCGCAAACTGGTAATAAGGCCTGCGGTCGACTTCCACTACATGTCAGGCTGATACTTTAGCAGCGAAACTACCACGAACCCATGGATCGGTAGACGAGGTCTTACCTCCCTTGTCAAAAGAGGTGGTCGCCCTGTATGCGGCAAGACACAGGGCGTTGCCACCAACAATCAAGTTTCCGTTCATGGAGGAGCACCAAACGGCGGCCCTGATAAATTGAAACTTCGAGATGTCTTGCCTAAAAGAGCACTCGCACCTTTCCCAGCAGACATCACCGATGATACGCGCAATGTGCAAAAAAGAACCCTTGACCCCTTCCCCAAGGACGTCGATGCACAAGATCGATTCATGGTCAACCACGTAAACAGCGCCACCCTAGACATCGTGCCCCCGGACATAAACGGTAAAAACATCAACTCGGGCGTATTTCGCGAGATTGGAGGAACAGACGCGAGCGACGGCTTCTCCCTCGGCCTCGGCGCCTCAAAAGACGAGAACGATGATCCAATTCGGCTGACCGGCTGTACAACCCTAATCGTCATGTCACAAAAAGCAGTCTGGTTCGGCCATTTCTGGGAATACCTCGCCTACGGGGGCGGCAGAGATCTCTTCGAAGTGGAAATCATCGGTCTAATCGACAACGGCGGGACAGAAGACCCAGAAATGCAGCAATCGCTACTGATGAACGCAAAGCATTTCAAAGGGCAGGCGAGCGCGTCCGCGTGGATCATATAGCCTGAGAAGGATGATGTGTTGAATCCGGATGGTACTGAGACCGAGCAAGATTACACCGATTTGAATAGAAGATTGCAGGATGTAGTCTTTGAATTGACGGATATCACGGCTCAGATTGTCGATTACGTGCCGGATAGTGATAGTACTACGGCAAGGGGAAGGGCGCTGTATCAGTATGATCCGCAGGCGCAAGAGAATAATCCGAAGAGAGGCTTTCGGTATATTTGGGAGAGGAACGATAAAGGGATAACGTTCTTCTAGAAAACAATGCGGGTAGTTGTATAAACAGTACTGGAAAATTGCAGCTGGACTTATTTGGAAGGCGGTGCTCTATGGGCGGAGTCAGTTTTTCTCAAGTAGCCAAAAATGCTGGGTATTCTTCGAATTGCGATAATAGTATTTATATAAATTAATAAAAGAAACAAATTTTTTAGGAAAACAAACCCCCCAAATCCAAAAAGACAGACCCATTCCGAACCGTAGGGATTGGTATAGAGGAGAGGGCGAGCCGGCGAACCGCCAACCGTAATACAGCCAACGATAAGATCAAAGTACGCGCCCAACGGTTACTATCCGGAGAATCAACATTTGAAGGTTAATGAATATCCATTTAAAGAACAGTAATCGTGCTGGGAAAGCCCAACACAGCTAGGCAGCATAGGCGGGAAACATAATACATCTAACAATCAATCACTCTTCGTAGAGTTCAGGTGTATGGAGCAGGTATCACCTACACCACCCGCCCGCTTATCTGCGAGACTCCTGGTGGACACGACTGTCTTTGTTCTGCTGGTTGATCTGCTCTCCCAGCTGCTCCAACCGTCGCACCATGCTCTCTTCTTTCTCCTGGGCCTCCCGCAGCTGCTGGACAGGCTTCGTGACATCCTCGCTAGGATTTGGAGAGACCGTTTCGTCCTGTATCTGGGACTCTTGTTGCGAGTACGCGTCGAGCGCCAAGTCCGACGTGACGAATGATATTCCGCTTGGTGTCGGTAGAGCCGCCAATGCGTTTTTGATCATCTGCCGAAGCTCCGGGGCGAAGATTTGGTATATATTGAGGGTGAAGTTGTACGGTTTGTATGTATCAACGCCCTTGCGCAGGAAGAAGCTGGCGACGTCGTTTTCGCAGCGCTCGATCGTAAAGCCTGCAGCCACGGCATTGCTGGGCAGGGCAAAGTGCGCACATAAATTCGCCTACCTGCCGTTGTGAGACACCGAGAACACAAGGGGCTTCCGAAAGAGCGCCTGCACGCGATCCGGCTCTGTTGTTTCGAACGCAGCCTTCTGAAGCTCGATGATAGCATTGACCGCGATGCCAGCACTGTGAACGTCCTGTCGATCGGCCTTGTTTAGGGTCTTGGCTTCGGCCATGATGAACGGGTAGCAAAGGTTGGGCGCGACGAAGGAAGGCCTGCCAAGCGAAGAACGGGCTTTGAGCTTTTGGGTCTCTTCCTCCGTAAAGTCGTTTAGCGAGAGCCCAACTGTCAAGTCGGGCTTGGGCCGAGTACTACCCATTGGCGCACACCTTGTCCATTCTGCCTGGACCTCGTCAACGAGGTAGTGCGGGATAATTTCACCGTTCCGGTAGGCGTTTTCGGCAGACGGTACGATCCAGGGGGTGATGTCTCGGTGAAGTCGTCCCTCATTCAAGTCCTGAACGCGCCGTAGGATGGTCTGAACCTGACTAGGTGCAGAGCCGGGATAGTGGCTGGGAGTGCGAGCACCTTCGAGAAAGCTCTCGCAACGGTCTTTGCCCGACTCTTCAAGCTCTTCTGACAGATCCATGGAGATGCCATACTGGGATAGCCTATTTATGCGCTCTATGAGGTGCACTGATGAGCTCTTCCGCTTGATGGAACTTGGCTGGCTCATTGTGAAGCGTTGCTCTTTGGAAGCGTTAGGCCAACGTCCTTGCGCGGGCCAGCGTTGTTCCTTGGCCCAATAGGCGATTGGATTGAGAGAGGGTTGTAAAACTTGCCAGTGGCACTTTGAAACGGCGCGGGGTCTCTTTTAAGGTGTTTGTTCGTTGAGAGAAGAATTATGTACCGAGGACCGTTTCCTCTTGTGCTCCTGCGGCCTTTGCTGCTGAACGGTTGTTGATGGCGAGGGAAGCTGCTGACGATGCTGCTCTGTCTTGCTCTTGAGCGCTGCTTCCTGAGTAATCCGCTGCAAGCGCGGGCTCTTTCGTAGGGGCGCCCATGGCTTCCCAGGGACTTGGACACGCGATGGTTTGGCTTCCCCATATCATATCAGTTGAGACGAGCCAATCTGGTCGTGAAAGGCATACGGTTGGCTGACCGCGTACGAGCTCGTCCACGGTTCTGGCTTTGCTGCATGGTGGTCGCACATCGCTGCGGGTGCAGAGAAGCAAGAGGTAGATGGAGCTGGATAATTGTATGAGCAGCTGCCCACAGCGGCAAGGTCTTGGCGGGGCGTGGGGGCTATAAATGCCCTTCCAGTGACGTGCTTCCCTAGGGGAAGAAGGCTATGGTGGTGTTCGTGTGGGTATACAGGATGGTGTATTAACCGACGACGGGACCTGCCTGGCTCATCAAGAAGCACGATAAGACACCGGCTTTCTCCCTCGTCAACTCGACAATTTTCGGAAGGGTCAAGCCAAAACGATTTCTCGAAATCGGGGGGAAAGAAGCCGGAATATTCCCAGTCAATTAATGAGGTAATCTCCAGGGTCTTGGGCTCAACGACGATGTTTTGCTGGGCGAGATCGTTGTGGCAGTAAATGTAGCGCTCGGTAGCTCCTATTTTTGGTTGCCATCAAGGGCGGTCGTCGAAGGCGCTCACCCGCGGAGGCGGGAATACTACATCACCTAGTTGACCTAGGTTCCGTGATCGTAATCTCCTAAGTTCCGGTAAGACGATATCGTACATGAAGGAATTGGCATTTCTTTTAAGAGTCGCTTTTTCAGTAGGACGGAGATGCTCGTTGCCGTCATCGAGGATGTTAATTAATATGGCGCCGTGCAACGCTTCCATTGTAAGGCATCCGACTCCATCTACATCAGACAAGTCAAGGACTCTAGGCACAGGAATCTTGGTGTTTCTTGCAATATAAAGCAAGGCATTTCTTTCATTCTCAAGTCTCTCGCGGCTGAAAGGATGCTGTGCTACTTCGCCATCTATGTTGAGTGTTTGTTCATGAGGGAATAGTTGCCATTTGGTGAAAGTTGATGGGGTCAAGGTATAATGCCTGTCGCCGACCTGCCAGTCGTAGACAGGAGCACTCTCTGTTCCACTGGTCACTATGTCAACCATTTCGAAGTACTTCATTGGAAGCACAGGCAAAGTGGCCGGAGTGGTGAGGAGGCAAGGGTCTAAAGTACCGGGAGCCAACATAGGTAGCTGTCGTAATGATACCTAGGTACCGATCTAACGAAAATGGTAACTACCAAGGTCTGGGTGATTATGATAAACATGTAGATATACACACAAAGCGGAACCAGCATACAAAGCAAATGCCGAGGGGTATCAAGCAGCTAGAACAAAGACCTCGCACCTTCAGCATTCAAGTATACATCCACCCTCTTTCCTCTCAACTCTCCCCAATGCCCTCATCATCCAAATTCACGCCCTTCCCCTTCAACGTCTCCCCACTCCCCCCACTACTCCAGCCTTTCCCATGGGCCCCAGCATCCCCATTCCCAGGGCCACCCTTCCCCTCTTTTCCGGTTCCCCTCTTTCCTATTCTCCTCGCTCAATCGCCTCGACGAATGTATATCATGCATGTAACTCCGGAGTTCCGCCGGCCCTAATTTAGCTTCGTATTGTAATTTATACATCTGCCCGTCGATACCGTCATCTAGAAGTTTTGAATGACCAGGACCTTATCCTATCTTCGCATCTCCAATACTATGCGAACGCCAAGTAGCACGAGAAAGCACCATTGCCCAAGGATATGAGCTTTGGTGGGCCAGGCGGCTTGCAGCAGACCGCAAAGCCAATCCCCCCCGAACGAGGCAGCTTTCCTCTTGACCATGACGGCGAATGCAAGTCAATAGTAGGTGACTATCTCCGTTGCCTACGACGGGTCAGAGGCAACAATGATCGTGAATGTCGTATGATGGCCAAGGAATATTTGAAATGCCGGATGGACCATAATCTGATGGCGCACGATGAGTTTAAGAATCTAGGATTCGCCGAAGACAGTAAAGGGACTGTAATGGGCGACAAAGAAATTGCTTTGCTTAAGAATAGTGGAGAGACCAAGAAGTGAGCTGGACTATAGGGAGAGCAGCCGCCCACGATGTCGACAAACGTCCTACCTCCCAATCCTTGCCTCGTTGCAATCATGTTGGTTGTCAGCACCAAAATCGAACCCCGCATCGTCTTTCATTACCCACCCAAACCTGGTGAAGATAATTCAAGCTTCAGAAACATCTTCAAAGATGGCTCTACGGATGATACTTCGAGCTCAAGTGAGGATGGTGGTGGAAGCTCTGCGGACGAGATACCAATTACCGAGAAGCCGAACGAAGAAAGCCAGGGCCGAGGCAGTCCTCCAGAAGCAGAAGAGACGGGCTCTGTGTCACCAAAGAAGGCTGTTGGCTTGCTATCAGATCAGAGCAAATTGCGTTGGAACGACATCTTTGGGTATCAATCCTCGGTGATGGCAAAGCTCCTTTCTCCACCATCACTCTACCACAAGAAGAGATTTGAGATGAGTCTTAGTGATAACGTGTTTCTTGGATGGCCGGTACATGCCAAAGCAAACGGCAGCTGGAGAAATACAAAGAAAATGAGGCGATCTTCCAGCAAAAGCAATTTACCGGAGGGTAGTGCCCCTTCCGTACAAGAGGACCTTAGAATGTCAAGTTTGAAGGCTGCCGCTACCAATGATCCACAAGCTAGCGAGACCTCAGGCCACGAAAGCGGCACTGATAGATTGGATGATCCAAAAACTAAAGTCTCAGTTGAAGCTGTGCCAATGCAAACAGACACGGAAAATACAGGTGACGAGGGGAAGACTGGAGCAAGGGATACTGTTGCAGCCCTCGGGACCCGGGCGAAAAACCAGATTACAATGTTCCACGTGGTTTTTGTGCTCAGCCCGCCACCAATGGAGTATGACCTACGGATTAGAGAAATGTATGACAATGTTGTTAAGAAGTTTTCAAAGGCGTTGAAGTGGGAGCAAACACGTTCGAATTACGTCGCCAAGGAGACGTCGATGATCTGGTCGACAACAAAGCGTGTCAACAGATCAAGTGGTAATGCCGTCCTCTTAAGGTTCTATTCAACAAAATTGACTGTGTTCAGGCGAAAAGCCACATCTGGCAACCCTTTATCATAGCCTCTTCTCACAGTCAAGCCTCGCAAGAGCCATCTCAAGTCTATACAACAGCATATCTACTTCTCGTATCGCCCATATCAGTCTCACTCCCACCCTTTCGCTCTCCCTCCAAATCCCAGTCCCAACCTCAATCTCAACCCTCCCACACCTCCTCTCTCCCCAACTTCCAGGTCTCTGGCTCACGACAGCCACATCTCTCGCCTCAGATTACGACTCTCACCCAGCAGCCGCCCAGCTAGGTGCGCACTTCACTCTCCTCCTCCTCTCCGACTTGCATACAACACTCGCCGATGTCAACGCCGCCGCGTCCCCCGTCACAGGGCCACTAACGCACTACCTTCGTGTATCCAAACCCACTAAATCCTTTCACCAAATCTCCCAGACATCTGGCATTGCCCTCCAAGACATACAGTTCCTAGCTTCTCACCTAATCTACTGGCGTCGAGCCCAAGCCATTCCGCCCTTACACCAGAGGGACATTTATATGATGTCGCCCAATGCAGACATGCGTAATATCGCCTCTGCCAGCTCCCAGTTTGCAAAGGCATTTCCTTCTTTACCATCTTTGCCGAAACTGCTGAGTAGGCTCTCTGGAATTCCCCGACCGTATTCTGCATTGATTCCGAGTAAGGATCACAAGGAAGCGTATCTTGATATTCTCGCATGGCTGATGCGAGGAGCCTGGGTAACGCAGCTGAGGACATTTGCCTGGGTGCGCGTACCGCCTTTTATCAAACGCTCAGTACTGGACGATGCTTCCGTGGATGCATACCCCAACGAGCACCTCGCGAAATCAACCAGGAAGGACTCATCGCCATCCACAGAAACTTCAAATGCACAGGACCTCAATGCCTCCCAGGACACAGAGGGACCTTCAATAATACCGACACCCCCTCCTTCCACGCCGTCCACTTCTCTTCATCCCCGCTATCTCCTCGCCCTTTCTTCCCACATACTCAGCACGCAAGGTCAGGAATCTAAAGAAGCCTGGGATAAATGCGTCAAATACTTCGATGGGAAGCATGCACTCGAGAGTATTTCCGTCAGGGAGGGCTGGAAGAGGAAAAGGGTCTCCGAATTGACATCTGGGTGGGAGGGGGAAGGATGGTTGGTCAGGGGACGGCATTGGTGACAGGATGCGGATCTTCGATAGCCCGCACCGGGTGTAATTATCTTATCGTAACCACATGAATTGAGAATCAATCTAATTGCGGTACCTGATAGTGTGTCCAGCATGGAATGCTTCCTAATCGGACCTGAAATCGTGATAACAGGTACGGAGGGAAGAACTTCAAGCAGAAAACGTACCTTAACGACCCTTCTCCGCACCTAGCGCTTCAATTCTCAAACAAAGGTGCTGGGCAACAGATCTTGATTGATGCATCCTAATCAATAGGGAAAACAGTGGTCATGTAATCACGCGATGATTGTCATTGCACTGAACGTATCGCCATACCTTATCAAAATTTTGGTTCATTATGCACTTATGTGGCTTTGCACCCCCCCCTCCCAGCACCCGGACGACCTCATTCGCGAGGAATTGACCCTGAGTGTTGGATCCCCTTTGCGCTGGACTGACCTCGTGCAGTTGGACAGTAGCTTGCAACCCTCTTGCAGCCACCGTATTTCAATAGCGTCGTTATGACTTCGGCTCAGGCGGCCGACTTGGAATCCAGCTAGTGCCTCCCACCTGTGGCCCATCAATGATGTTCCATCGTCTTAAGCCTGAATGGTAGCCTGCAGCTCTTCATGCTCGGGGAGCGGACCGCCTTCCTCTCTTGTTCCTCCCACCGGCAACTAGAGACCCGCGGGCTGCGTGGGGGCAAGGCATGCTAACGATGTGGCACAGGCTCGCCCTCAATAGACAGGAAAAGCGAGTGTAACCAGCTCTGGCATGGTGCGCATGGGTTTGCAACTTTCCCTGTGGTCCGTATGCCTCATCTTCCACATGGTTTCGTGTCCATGTAGGTGTGCAAATACTAATGGTACCTAGTATGCATGAGGAATATTGCAATATCTTGTTACGATTGGACAAAGGCCAATTTGCGTTAACATCACTGTGGTTCTAAAACTAATGCTTCCTTGAGCGTGTTGATCTACGGCACAGTCTTAGAGTTTGATATTCATGGGATAACCTCGAGACCGTGGTGCTAATCTCTTGTAAAATCATGGACATAGGCCTCGCGAGTCTGGCGCAATCCAATGGAGATAGGAAGCGTACTCTAGACTGTCACAGCAGCACCAAACTTCCATCCCTACTAGCCGAGCTGGGGAAGGAGCAAGCTTGGATATGCTGGAACATAATTTTGCCTGTTGGAGAATCTCTCATCATGTTCTTCCTGCTTCATGGCTTTGACAGTTCACAAAAACGAGGACAGATAGACATTCTTCAAGGGGAACCTTCATATCTGTATCATGGCGGACGCTGGACCGCCTCCAGGAACACACTTGACGGCCGATCAAGGCGGAAGAATAGTCTCCTCTATGACGGCTTTGATCGTACTGCCTACGATATTTGTTATCCTGAGATTGGTGTCAAGGAGGATCGCAAGGGCTGGGTTCTGGGTAACGTTATACAGAATCCTTCGCACTGAAGCCTGACTGACTCTCATTCGCTAGTGGGATGACCTCTGGGTGCTCATTGCTCTGGTGAATAGCCTGTGCTCCACCAAAAAACTTGGTGACACGAACCTGACGATGTCTCAGGCACTCAGCTACGGGCCATGCATCTGTGTGCTTGTTTGTTAGTTAGATGACCTTTGTACTGGCTTCTTCGCTGACTCTCAAAGCAAAAACTTCTAATGGCTTTGGCAAACACATCTGGGTCCTTGGACCTGGCAACACCTCCGAATTCCTAAAGATCCTCTATGTCTACCAAATCTTCTACGTTTCTGCCGTGTCTGCAGTCAAATTTTGCATGTGAGAATTGACGTGGTCTCATAACTCAGGGAACACAGTTAATAGTGCCCAGCATCACTTTCTACCGCCGAATCTTCAACGTCAAGGAAATCAAGCTCATCTTGTTCCTCGCCGCCAGCGTAGTATTATGCTATTACCTTGGTTCCATACTTGCGACACTATTTCAATGGTAAGCACGGCATCCATCAACCCCGAGTCACTCGCTGAATTGCTCAAGCACCCCAGTCAATTACTTGTGGGACAAGAATATCATACCTGCGGGTCATTGTGCCAACGGAGATCTTATTCTCATCGTGCCTGGCTCCATCAATTGTCTCTTGGACCTGTTGATCATAGTACTTGTGAGTAAAGACCTGCACCCACGAAAACAGGCACTGATGTATGATGATATGCCCAGCCTATACCTTTGCTGTGGAGGCTACGAACTACTGTCTCTCAGAAAGGGGTTCTGACAGGCATATTTGTAAGTATGCCCCCACACCCAGACTTGTTCATTTTAATACTACGTTGCTTAAGGCATGTATCGACAACACAATCTCTTGCGCAATCTCAAAATGCTGAATTATGGACCAATCATAGGTCTGTGCTGGTTTGTGAGTCTTCACGGTGAAAATGATCATTTCACTCGAATTAACGTTCTCCAGCGTCCTTATCATAAGTGTCATCCGTCTGGTCGTCATAGGCCACCTAGCGATTGGGGACTACACCTGTAAGCCTCCCTTCTCGCTCTACAGATCCCAGCCCCTACAATCTGATAGTTGACGCTTATTCACCCAGGGACATACGTCGACTCAGCGATCTGGACAGCCGCCGAACCCTCCATGGGCGTCATATCCGCCTGCGTCCCTAGTCTTCGGCCCCTCGTCTCCCTTTGTATTCGAGGGACCGTGCGTGGGCTCGGGGTCAGCAAAACCAGCGCTAAGGCCAGCGGCAAAAGTGCGCAAGGAACGAACAGTAGCACGTCCGGGCGCTTTGCTGGCTGGCGGAGTCATACGGACCCTGATGACGCCAGCGAGGACCGCGATAATCTCACCAGTACAGCGACGACGGCTAGGTTGGAGGATGGCACTGTTAGCGACCCTAATAGTAAGCGGTGGGGGCATGAGGTGGAGGTATTAGGTGGGAGAAGGGCGAGCGGACATGAGGATGGCATTTCACTGGAGGAGATGAATATTCCGTTTGGCACTATTCAGGTAAAGGATGAGGTTGATGTGGTTAGCAGTGATTGGTTGGAGTATCAGGACCGCGTGTTCTGACCTGTGAGTTAGATGGGGATAGAGCGTGAGATAAGATAGCATGGTGGGGTTTCGGAGAAGTATATACTGGGAAATGTGAGCTGGTCATTTTCAAAACTACTCTCCACAAGTAGATCCTTCAGCCTTTTCGCCCCCAGCACCCCTTCCCCCTCAACAATCAAAAGGAAAACTGTTCCCCTTCACATCATGATCCACCACCCACGGCTGGGCCGGGTTCCCCGTATCATAACTCTTCCCCGCATAACTATACCCCACCGGATCATCGATCCCCTTCCCCTTGACCGCAAACTTAATCGGCTCCGTCAACTGGTCCACCTTGACGTCAAACCCGCCCCCCACGGGCACCTTGACCTGCGTCGCCTCCCCCATCAACCGCCCCGCCGAATCCTTGACATAGACATCAAACAGAAAGGGGTTCAAAAAGACCCTGGTGGTGCGGATGACCCACACAGAGCACGTCCCATTGGCAAACGCCCCGTTCGCCTCCGCGGGGGTCAACGCGCCAATCGGATCCGAGAAAGCACAGTTGCCCCCCTCAGGACAGGCCGCGTTCGTAACAGCATTCACCGTGAAAATACCGCCCGTCTCGTTGTTCTGCGGCCAGTTCACCGGGATACTCCCGCACGGTTTCTTGCACTTGCCTTCCTCCAGCAGGGCGTGCGCCAGAGTCTCCGTGCGGGGCTGCGTGAAGGTGGCGCCGGCGGTGTATTGGTAGAAGCCGCAGACGCCGCGCATGTTGTGCCAGAGGGAGCAGGCGAGGTGTTGTTTTGTTTCGGGGCCCGAGGTCGAGAATTGGGAGGTTGGGGATTGGGTGGAGATGGAGGTGACGATGTCGCGCATGCGTTGGATGTTGTGGCCGATGCAGAGGGCGGAGGCGCCGCAGTTTAGACCTGCGAGGGCGGATGGGGGGAGGAGGAGGAGGAGCAGGAGGGGGAGGAGGGGGGAGGGGCGCATGGTCCTTTTGGAAGGGGGGCTAAAGGAGAGAATCAGGGGATAGGGGTGAGATTGGGCGGTTTAAAGGGATTTGATATTCGCGTGAGGAATCGCTATCAGTAACATCAAAACCAGACGGAGCTTGACGCTCGCAGGGGAGGGCGTATATAAAGCATGCGACGCAAAGCCATTACGCGTTCGGCCGGAAGTATCCAACGAGCAGCGCAGCGATAGGGAGAGATAGCGACGAAAGGTAGTATAGATACTGAAAGTATCATATGCAGCAAGGCTGATTTCGCATCACTACCCTCTTCCACTTGCTTTCCGGAACCTGAAACGGATGCCGTAAGAGCCACCTTGGCCCGCACGGCGCAAGCATAGGTGGGCATGTTCTACTGTAGGTATCTTTGCTTGCCACGCTGTAGGGTACAGTAGTCATCAGGGCCCGAGGGCGAAAATGTTGTTGTGGAACTAGCACGCGAGGGGAAAGTGTGTGGAGAGATAAGGAAGGTGAGATTCATATCTGAGTTGTTGGTACATAAGATACGGACTGTGGGGCGAGTTGGAGCCTGCAGAGTTGTTTGGGACCAATTTATATTCAGCGATGGGTTTTGACTTTAGTGCCCTTAGCGTGTGGTTAGTGGACGGGCATAGCCGCTAATCAAAGCTTATCACGTCAGGCGCATCGGGATCAGAAATCGCGGCCCAACAGCCTTCGGGTTTATGGCTAATTTCAGTTCTTTTAGAAAATTCCCTCGGTCTGCGGCTGGGATGCTGGTGCACAATCTATGTACACATGAGTTCGCATTTACTCTATGCACTTGAAGGGGGGATTGAGGGGGGTTTGGGCATACAAGGTGTTCTGGAGGTCCACAACACTTAATAAGCCCTTCGTCCGAAGGAAATATCGCCTAATGGCCGAATTACATCGTCTGGAAATTGTTCGATTCAAGTTGCATAGCTGCATACCTTACAATACGATAAAGACATACATCTACCAATGTATCTGTTTCTCTCGCCTCACTCAACAAAGACCACTTCTTCCATCGAGCTTCCATCTACCCCCCGAGCCACATTCTATGTTCAGCAAGATGGGCCGAAAGATGCAACCCAACCCCCGTCATAGCCCCTCCAAGCCCCCAACAACGTACCCGTGATATCCGTCCCCCCCAAACGCCCTCTCCCCCTCCTGACTCCACCCCTCCTTCTTCTCCAACCAGGTCCCACCCAGGAACTGCCGGATACACGTATCATCCGGCTTTTTCTGAGGTGATTCAAGCGGGACCAGCTTATAGAAATTCTCGTCCGCAGGGGTCGGATCGCACATGCAGCGATGTGAGGAGGCAGGGGGGCAGTGCCTACTCTCGTCGGGAAATGTAGATTAGCAGGTTGCTAACGTGGTGGTCCGGTAGGGGAGGTAGAGGAGAAGCAACTCGCCTGTTGATGTCATGCTGATATCCGATATCCCTGAAGAACCATATCTCGCTTTTAGGCACAAACATAGCTACACTGAGTGTGTGTATCGGTGCATCACCGAACCTCTCGTAGTAGAACCCGCCACCCCGATCCAGCCAGTCGAAGTAGTTCTCGTTCGCCTCGCCGCGGAAGAAATTCAAGTCTCCGACTTCGAAGTTGGAGAAGAATTGACAATTGTTGTAGTCACCACTATTGTGAGAGTCAAGAAGCCAATCTAGGTCTGCTTCCGGATGGATGAGCTCGGGATGAGCATTTATGAACGAGCGGGTGCGCGACCAGAGAGAGGGGAAAGAGCGGGCATCATCGAGGATGTTCATGTTGAAGCCGTATTTCATGTTGTTGTCGCGCATGAAGCGGAAGACGTCGTAGTCAATATCACAGAAGAAATGGACCTGCGATAAAGGGCAGTGATCAGCAACAAGACACTCTCGGAATGTGGATGCAGTGGGTACAGTACGTCAGGCTCGACGCGCCAATACCAGTCGAATTCTTTAAGCCGTGGATGCTTGTAGAAGAATCCACTGTTCCAACGGCACATATGCCTGTAGCTGATCATCCAACCTTTTCCAACACCGATGGCACCAAGATATTCGAGGCTATTCATGAATCTTCCTTCGTCTATCCAGTCGGGGAGAGACCAATGCTCTTTTGGTACGATTTCGTAGTAGCATTGAGCAGATGTCAGATTCTGCGTGGCGGCCTGCTTTTGCGTCAGGGATGCTGATGATTGAGGATGAGTTTAGCATACCTTGAACTCATCACTGAAAGGCTCATCATTGAAGAAAATCCAGGGGTAATTGTACTTTCGATTCCATTGATATTCGAGTTGGCGCATACTCTGCATCAGACCTATCATCTCGGAGTTCCTCACCAGACTGACCAAAGCGGCTCGAGGTTTGGTAGATTTGTGTCCGAGAACAGGAACCGATTTCCACAGATTCGCACCAGCGGTCTCCGAGTGTCTGTTATTGGAATGTTGTTCAAGCCATCGCATAGGACCAGGTGCGTGCTTCTTCGGGCTTGTTTGCGAAACAGGACGGAGCACCTGGTAGGGGTTCGACTTTGGTTCTTGCACTGTGATGTGGACGACGTGACGTCTCCAGGCACCAGGAGGTGGAATCATCCAGAACAGCATGGCGAAGAAGAGGCATACAAGAACAGCAAGTTGACGTTTGGACACTGCGTTCCGTACGGTGGTAGGGAAATATCTGACGGGCGACCATCCAGAGGGAGCGGGTGATGTCCAGAAGCCAGACGATTCTGACAGCGATGAGCTTCGTGAGGAGCTAGATGATGAGTCGTCGGATGGTAGGGAGAATTTGGAGATTGAGGTGTGTGAAGGTGTGGCCATCAGCTTCGGTGATTTCTCCACGATTGGATCTCGGGATGAGGGCGAGTTGAAGAGGCGCCATACAGTCTTTGGGATGAAGCCCATGGCACGGCTCATGCACACAGAATGTGTCCAACGATGATAAGAGAGCGTGAGTGTTGGTGTTGTTAAGTAAGAGGTAAAAGTTTGGTCGTTTCGGATCCCACCAGCCGATCCAGGTGTACTATGACCACCAGGGAAGAGGAACGCAACTTCCCTTGCTGACAATTAGAGATCTGGGGCAGATGTGTAGAACTGACAGGTTCTAACACTTCATCACTGTAGACTTTCCACGATGAAAGGGCCTTGTCTATCCTATCATGCTGAGAAGATGGGCTGAATCTGGTCTTCAAGCTATCCTCTTCCTTTGGCTCGAATTAAGGATAATCAACATATAATACCAAACAAGCCAAGACGTTTTAACGTCAGGGTAGCGTAGTCATCGAAATTACCCTACAGGAAGCACCGTTACTTTAATTCAGGTAGACTTCAAGCGAGTATTGAAGTAAATGATGTTTCTTTTACCTTTTTTGGGCCGCACATCGTCACCAAGTCGTCATGGCGTTGCAGGTCGTCGGATTCGATCCTGGGTTGTGTATATTTGTCTTTTTATAAATCGAAAGGGGGTGTTTACCAAATCATTCATCAGTTTCAGCCCTTGCCCCAATTTTCCAGTCACTCCAGCAGCTCTTCATGTCAGGTGCATAAGTTGAAGGAATATTTCACAGCGAAGAGATTTTAGGTATGCGTTTAAAAGGAGGTCACGAACGGGAATGCATGAGTAGGAAATTTGGCTTGTACCATGAGGTTTTCACATATTTGAAAGCTCCACCAATTGGATGGATATATGCAATAGATCACATTCGTCTCCCACATGCTCCAACAAGATTCTCTTTCTGAGGACTCCATGGAGCTGGCTCAATATTGATGAGGCTCCTGCTTGTTAGTACGACATTCGAAGTTTCCGCTCCAAGCATCTAGGATGTCTTTATGCACCAGACGCCACGCTCATTCGAAGACCTGGGCTTCCATTATGAGACCATCCCATCATCGCTCGCTCTATCCTCCTCTGTGACGCCTAACACCTTCGCATATGGTACAGTGATTCGCTGCAAATCTCGATTCTTGCCTGTTTGTGTTGCATCAGCATCGGCGTCATCCCAACTTGGAGACCAGACTCACCCAATATCAAGATGACACCCTTCAAAAGCTCCCTCCTCGGCCACCCACACAGCAGACCTGTTTTGTTGTCCCAGTGTCTGTCCTCGGATTCTTGCCTCGAGGATACCTGATCAACGGCCTCTCTCTCTTCGCCCTCGAAGACCCCCACAAGCAAGCCGCGCAACAGCTCCTCCACTTTCAACTTCAGACCCTCGGCCCCTATTCGCTTTGCGTACATGTACAGATACACCTGGAAATCATCTTTCGCGCCGAGCATCATGGAAGCAGCAACTCGGTTCTCCAGATGAGCGATAGAGACACTTGATTCAAACCCATCGAAACCTTCGCGAGACAGAAGCTGCTTGACAAGCTGCTGTAGGAACCTCGCCCGTCCGCGTGCGAGAGTCATGTTGGTCGTACTTCGCTCGAGGAATGGAATGACACCTGCAGAGACTTTGGAGCCATCCCCCAGTGCCGAGTTGGATTGTAAGTTGCCAACGGATGAGTCGGTGGTGTTCCAGTATTGGCTGCCTACCATCCACCATAGCTCCGAAAGGCGTTGCCAGACGTACATGGCGGGATTGTACGCGTACCCCTCACCATTTGTAAGAGTAATAATGATACGACCTTCAGAGTTGAGTCGTGCGCCAGTGACTGCAGGTGCTTTAGTGACATGGTCTTGCAAATTGTGCAGTGCAAGATCCAATATTGGAGCAAGCGAGACTGGCGGATGAGGTGATGAGAGAGACTTCATGTCCCATACGTAGCAAAGGCCTACCGCGGTAATACAGAGCAGCCACTGGTTCTGGCAGTCTAGTATGACCGGCTGGCTTTCCAAAACCATGGCGTTGAGAAGTCTTCTGCCCATAGGCGTCCAAGCGTACACGCTTCCGTCTTCGCAAGCTATTGACCAATAATCCTTATTGCCAGTGACAAGGAGAGCGTTCCTGGGTAGATAATCTTGGAAAAGAGGTTGGCCACGTTTGGTGACCGTCACTCGGCACGGCTCTTGATCTTGTGGCCTGCCTGTGGCAGACTGTTGGGTTGGATTTCGAGCTTCGATCGTCAGACTTGTCTGGCTTGCTTCGTCTTGGTTAGAAACACCTGTTCCGTTGACCGCAGCAGATGCAGGCCCGTCTAGCCCTCGAACGATGTGAGAGCGAACTTTTGGAACTGCAAGCCTCACCTGACTGACCGTCAAGCTCGGGTTTGTCACCGCAGGTCGAATGAATTCTGGGGTAGGCTTTTGGCCCACCATCGCTGGTGTAGCTCTCGCAGGGACAAGTCCATCTGCTGAATTTGATACTATAGGAACCGCCCCATCCTTTCTCACAACCGCAAGCTTTTTGTCAGTAGAATCATCCTCGGCACCTTCACCAGCAGCGAATCGTCTTTTATTTCCCAATAATAGGGCAGCTAAGCCGCCTTGAGGCAAACCATCAAAAGGCTTTGATAGGTCAACGATGCTTTGTGGCTGATCGTTTTGAACGCCTTGGCCGGCTCCTGAGGAATTCATCAACTGTGGTCGTGGCAGCGTGGACTCGTTTCCCTGAGCAGATGATACAAGAAGGGGCGCTATTCGCTTCTTCCCGTCCTTTGTTATGGTGACACGATTTTTCAATCTCTCCAATTTCGCAGCATTGGGGTCTTCCTTCGGCTTCTCAAGTTGGCCGTTGGGCCGAACAGCGGTTTGACCATGGTTGTTTCCATTGGTAAGACCTGTCGACTCTCCCATCCCATTCGAAAGCGGCTGCGTTGGTCCATTGCCATTAACGATCACAGCTGGGTTTGGCGCAGCGTCTCCCATCAAAGCGCCCATTCGGCCTTCAACGCCACGCATTTCCCCCACCTTGCTTTTCTCTTCCAGCAGCAGGCTATCCGTACCCTCAATGATGCCAGCACCTTTCCTACCAGCTCCGAATTTGGCCAAGGTTTTCTCGTTCTCGTCCAAGCGCAACTCGTAACCGAGCTCAGTCTGCTCAAACCGGACAGCTAAAACTGTCCCATCCAGACTGGCAACAAACAGGATTTTGCCATCAGGAGACCAGGCAAGATCTGATATAGCTTTGCCTGCTATGTCCTGAGCGATAGTCATTGGCCTTGGTTTCGTTGTAATCCACACACTCAAGGACTTGTCTTGTCCACCGCATGCAATGACTGTATGGATCGCAGGCCCCTTCTCGGGTGCTATCTTGCTATTTGTGAATAGTCGAGGTGAAAAGGCGCAAACTTCAATGGGGCCCTCATGTCCGATCAAATTTATATCGCCGTCCCACGACCCTCGATTTATTATGGCCACTGATGGCACAGGGCCGTTGACAGCGTTTGCCGCCGCAATGTGCGTGCCATCGGGAGACCATGAGCATCTTCGGAAGTATGTAGTTAATGGCGAAGCGATAAAAGGCGCCGAGACGGTTTTCTCGAGGATGAAATTGTTCATTTGGTCATGGGAAGAGGAATTTGGCCCAGGAGGTGTAAAGCGCCAGATCTTTATTGTTCTGTCGTCGCTGGCGGTTGCGAAATACTTGTTGGCCGGGTCGAACGTCAGACCTTTGACGTGACTCTGATGGCTCGCAAGGGTCTTGAGCTTCTCAAAGGTGTAGCCTGACCACACAACGATTTTGGAGTCCAGCCCCACTGAGACCAGAATCGAGGAATCATACGACCAGCCTAGATCTTGTACATCATTGTCGTGTCCTATTAGCCGTCTGAAGATCCGCCAATATTCGACCGGAGGTGACTCATTTGATCCTGGATCTCCGAGTCAGCCATTCCCCTCATCGCCCGTGACTTGTACATACCAAAAGAAGGATTGTGTGGAGGAGGATTAGGATCGAGTTTGTAGATGCATACTATCTTGTCGTCGGCTCCAGACGCAAGATACTGCCCATTGCCGGAGAATCGCACCGTGTGTATGGTGCCAGAATGGTAGCTCATCGAGGCCAGTTGCCTGGGCTTATTGTACTTTGGATCCGCCGCATTGTAGATGGCATCGGTCGACCATACGCGCACGAAGCCATCTAGTAGGTTGCTGTCAGCCTGGTCGAGGCCAATTCAAAGGTGGATTGATTACCTCCAGCAGCAGTGACAAGTCGTGTGCCATCGGGTGAGACATGGCAGCTGTACACTTCAAAGTCTTTCTTCTCCCCACTATGAGTGAGCCATACGGGGCGAATGAAGCGCATGACTGCTGTCCCTGATTCCGACTCTGCGACTCATGTCGCGGGTACTGGGTGGTAACTTCACTGGAGAACTGGGCAGGTTGGGCAAGATCTCAAGTGTGAAAGCTTTAGACAAATACTGGAAATTGAAGGTCGACCACTTGGCGAAATCGCGGGTACGCGCCGAATCCGGTTACGCGAAGCGATCAATTCCACGAGAGAGGAAGCTTATAGAAGATGTTCACCTCAGATTATGGTGAGAGTATACGGTCATAACAAGAGGCATCTTAGTATCAAGGCTTATTGGTCTAGCTATTTGCTTTTTAATTTGCTACACCCTCAGTATCTTCAAGCCTGAAGACATATTTTACAGCACTGGCTTTCCCGGCCTTCAGATTCGTCAAGGCTTGCTGAATACCTCCCAGTCCTCCGGGCACAATCTGATATGGATGCCCTTTGAAGAACCCCTGTTGTAGACCACGCCCAAAGTACCTGAAGAAAGTGAAGGCAAAGTCGGGGTTCCCCACCAACGTCCCAGTCTTCTTCTGCCACGGGTCCGAGTCCCCATCGTCATAAGCAGCGCCAACGCTGGTTTTCGACGTCGTGATACCTTCAGGGATTCCGTGGTATTCCTTGCCTGGCAAGATGAGAGCGAGTTGGCCTGTTTTAGGATCCAGAACCTGGCCTATATCCTCAAAACTGCCATGCTCACTCACGGCGTCAAAGGCGTATTCAACCTTGCCGCCTGCCTTCTGCACGGCTGCCTTGAGATTCTCGACCAACTTGTCACGACCTTCTGTGTAATCCAATATGATGTCTCCTTTGCTCTTATCGATAAGTTGTTCAACATACGGTATACCTCGTCCGGCTACGCAGATCAAGGGATGGATATTTGACTGTTTGGCAAGTTGGATGGCATAAGAACCCGTGGCGGCAGCAGCGCCGTAGATGATTAGAGGAATGGGAGTGGTCGCAGGATGCCATGGCATAGGCAAAGAAAGATCTTGATAAAGAGCAAAGGCGGAAGTCATTGCAGCAAGAGGTATCGTTGCCGCTTCTGCAAGTTTGTCAGTCGGGTATTCCCCTGCTTGGTTCGCTAGATCGTTGGGGCAGCCTACCTTCGAAGGTCGTCTTTTTCGGGATATGGAACGTTGTGTGTGCCAAGCTGACGGCGTACTCAGCGAAGCTACCATGGGGGGCGCGCATCTGATGGAAAGCTGCGACTCGATCTCCAGGGTGAAACTCCACGACGTTCGACCCTACAGCATGGATTACACCGGCGATATCATCACCGGAGTTGAAAGACTTGTTAGTATAGTCTGAATATTTCCAGTCTTTGGGGTTTGAGCCAGAGACAACCACTTTGATGACTACTTGATCTGGTGTTATATTTGCTGGGATGGGTGAGTCGACAATTTTGACCTCGGGTCCTGGGCTAACAATTGCTTCCTTCATGATGCAAGGCAGGCCTGGAGATGTCTGTACAAAGGGAGTGGGTGAAAATGGGACTGGCTCAGTATTATCAAGACGGCCAGAATGGATTGACATCAAATTGAAATGATCGAAGGGATTGTCGGATGCACCAAGCACCACCAAGGGGAAAGCAAGTTGGGGCAAAATCGTCCGATTCACTAACTGATTGAGCACAGCTCCCTAATATACACGATGAGGCCCTGAATAGATGGAATGGAATGGAATGAGATGGAATGATGATAAATCAGGTGGCTTGTTGGCCACGTAGCAAACAACAGGGCCTAATAAGGCCTAGAAATGATAGTGCTGGAGCCAATTCCTAAAATGGTGGAATGCAACCAAAATCCTGTCTGACAGGGATGATGAAAGACGAAAGTCGATTCCAAATGTGGGGAAACGCCTGTCATGGGTTCGGCTAAAATCCGAAGATGTCTTCCTATCGCCGAGGTGCATATGATATATCGGAGAGTAAAGCTAGCGAGTGAGGATGGAAAAAGCTGTAGGAGGGTTAGAAAGACGGACCCTTTCGTTGGTAGATTCAAAGGGAAGCTTGCATTATCATTTTTGGCGAAGTGGCTTCGCCTTTCGTTTTTTGAAAACCACCCCGGCCTCTGAAGGTCCATTTTCCTGCTTTATCAAAGCGTCTCTATCTAAATCTAGGTTGGCAACTGGGTGCGGAATGGCGCCATCGCCAGTGGAGTCTTCCTTCTTGATCTGGGGAGGATGGCTTGTAGTCCCGGTTGGCACAGAGTCGGCTACTTGGGTGTCTTGCAGCCTGACCCTGGAAGATTGTTCGGGCGGCGGAGGCCTTACTGCATTACCCTCCTTTCGCTTTAAGGGCACGGTAGTCTTCAATAGTTTATCAAGGGCGTCTTCGCCTTCATCTGTACCTGGATATACTTTCGTCGTGGATCCCCAACCCTTCTTGACCATCCTCTCACCAGCCTCTTCTTCTTCCTCTTGACCCTCGAATTTTCTCTTCCGTACACCAATATTCAGTCCAGCCGTCTTCTTGTCCTCACTATCATCCTCTTTTTTGACCGTATTTTCATTCGACATGATATCATAAAGGGTCCTCTCAGAGTGAACTTGCCAATCGCCAGCCATAGCCATGCTCCGTCGAAAGTCTTCCGGAACAGCGACACCCATCTCTGCTAATTGCTCCAGTTGCCTCTTCCTTTCTGCTGGCGTTGCCTGCCTATTCGCGCTAAGAGGTGGGATAGTGGACTTCGTCTCCCATGGAGCACCAGTAGATCCAGCTCCCGAGCCGGATACGACGCCATTTAATCTATCCACCTCGGACTTGGCTCGATGCTTTTCTCGCTCCTCTCTCTCCTGGTCCTTGTGTAGATTGCGGAGGAAGCGTTGGAGGTTGCCCTGGTGCTTAGGTGTGGCTTCATGATTTGTCTTTTCGAGCTTAGTGTCCTTGACAAAGGTCTTGCAATGCTTACACCAATATTTCGGCTACCGAAACATTCAGTATAGGCATCGTAGAGATATTCTGAGAGCTGAATGACTCACGATAGATTTCCAGTGTTCCGACATGGTAAGAGACTGTTCGGCTTCGCTGTTGACAAGATTAGGGGAAGCACATCCAACTAGAGCAACAAAAAATGTTAAAATGCGAGAGATCCATTACAGACTTTGAGTTGAGGGTACAGCGTGTCGAAGACGTGTAAGTAGAAGGAAAGAAGGAAACGTGCGTAAGTACCTGCTAGGCTCTACATGACTAGCGCCAAAACCTTTCGAGTCGTGGGCGTCGACCTCATTATTCTTTTTCTGTGATCATCTATATGTCCATTTCGCTACAAGCAATACCCATAGAGGCCAAAGCGGCGGTTAATAGCCCATTATGGCTTCGAAGTTCCTTAACATCCCCGGCCTTGCGCGCGCAACCTCGACTCTCCTTCGATCCACCAAGCTACGTCCTTTTAGAGCCTCAACCATGGCTATACCAGCATGCTCACAGCTTTCAAGCCCCCGCCATCGCACCCTCACCACTACCCCCATATCATCCGCCAACTCGCCCTCATTCCTTTCCCCTCCAACCCCCTCTGCTCCAGCGTCCTACTTCCAACGCCCCGCGTTGCCTGCGAACACCATAATCCGCTTCGTTCCCCAGCAAACCGCGTGGATTGTCGAACGCATGGGGAGATTCTCCCGCATCCTCAAACCTGGCATTACCGTTCTACTCCCTGTGATCGATCGAATCGCTTACGTCAAGTCCCTCAAAGAAGCTGCCATGGAGATACCTTCGCAAAGTGCGATCACGGCTGATAACGTTACCTTGGAATTGGACGGAGTGCTTTACACGCGGGTTTTTGATGCGTATAAAGCTAGCTACGGGGTTGAAGATGCGGAATACGCCATCTCACAGCTCGCCCAAACGACCATGCGCTCCGAAATCGGGCGATTGACGTTGGATCATGTGTTGAGAGAGCGAGCGGCGCTGAACACGAATATAACCGAAGCGATCAACGAGGCGGCGCGAGACTGGGGGGTTGTATGTTTGCGGTATGAGATACGGGATATCCATGCGCCTGAGGGAGTGGTGGCAGCGATGCACAGGCAGGTGACGGCGGAGAGGAGTAAGAGGGCTGAGATATTGGACTCGGAGGGGCAGAGGCAATCTGCGATCAACATCGCCGAGGGGCGAAAACAGTCTGTTATCCTTGCGTCCGAGGCCCTGAGGAGTGAGCAGATCAACATGGCCTCGGGTGAAGCCGAAGCGATCCTCGTGCGGGCTACAGCTACAGCTAGAGGTATCGATGCCGTAGCGGGGAGTTTGATGGATGGGAAGGAAGCAGCGAAGGGGGCGGTGAGTTTGAACATCGCGGAAAAATACGTTGAGGCTTTCGGAAGGCTGGCGAAGGAGGGGACGGCCGTGGTGGTCCCCGGGAATATGGGAGACATGGGGGGTATGATTGCAAGTGCATTGGCTGTTTACGGGAAGGTCAGTCAGGGTCAGGCTAAAACCATGGAGGCTGGGAGCAGCGAGGGAAGGGCATTGGAGGCGCCGAAGGAGGGGATAGAAGGGGGTGAAGGGACGGGGAAGACGGACGAGGTCGCAAGGAGTGTACTACAGGGGTTCGATGAGACGAGGAAGAAAAGGTAGAGTGGGCGATTCGGCCACTTGTATTCCACTTTGGGGGGTGTCTTGCTGCACAAACAATTGTACAGAGTATTCTACTTAATCAACATTCGCTCTAGGTCGCAATCAACGATCGTGCCTCCATTCAACTCCCGCACCGCCATCTCCATCCCCACCCCCAACCCCCTGAAAACAAAGACCCTACTGATACTCCAACTTCCTAACAATCCCATCCTCGCCCAAAAACACACTCAATCTACCACTCCCACCGCTCACATCAGCCCTCCCAGCACACACCAAAGCAGCTTGGCGGAAACGTACCTGTCAGCTTGATGCTCCGCGCTCGCCACGCTGCCGTGTTCCACAATGCGGTGGTCGGTGGGGAGATCTTTCTTGGAGAAATCCTACACCGCATCACCGCCGGCATCAGCATTCATCTCATTTCATCTCCCGTCCTCCGTCCCATGCTTTATCGAAATGGTTATGTGGATGCAAGGCCGCAATTCCAGTCGGTTGATTCATTGTTGGGGGCGAATGCCTACTGTCATCCCATCGCTCGGGCCGTCAGTCAGTGTCTTTCCCAAGAGCCTGGTGCGCCACGCATCCAGCTCGGGTGTTAAGGAGGTGCCTGATTCGCCGGTCGGGAGGCTGGGGACTATGAGGGGCATTGCTGCTGTTGCTGTTGTGATTGTCGCTGTCGCTGTTGTCTTTCAATTGCTGGGTGCTTCGTTGCGAGGGCGGGTGGTGGCGATCCTGGATGTTTTTCTGTGTGTTCGTTTGCAAGGCTGAGGGGTGGTTGTTGGAGATAAGGTATCATAACTTAGGTAGTATGTCTCGAAAAGTCCTCTGCACCGTACTCCTTCGGTAACTAAGCGGCCGCCGCTTTGCTTCTGCGCTATTATCCTCGAGCTCCCCCTCTGCTCCTTCTTGCTCTTTTATATTTCGGATATACTCCCTAAATTTATTCTCTTAACCTCTTAACTTGCTAATTATTGCTCCTTTTGAGAGGCTAAATATTATATAGACCCGTTAACTTTATACAAAGGTATTTCTTAAAGTCCCGTTTAGGATCCTGAGCTATTCAAGATTAACTTTATACCTTTAATCCCTTAAATAAGCCTTATAACTATTATTGCCTATTTATTATATAACTAGTAATATTTAAGATAAGCTTATTATTATATAAAAAAAATTTTATTTTTTATTTTTCTCTTAATTTTTTACTTCTTTTTATATTTATTTATTATTTAATATAATTTTGATTCTCTTTTTTTTTGCTTACCTTCTTCTTTATATTACCTTTTTATACTTCTAAATTTTTCGGTTATATTATATATCGATAAAAGCAGATTATAAAGCTTTTTTTCGGTAAATCCAAGAAAAAAACTTTAAAAAGGATAAAAATAATATTAATAATACCGAGGTTTAAAAGAATTTAAAGGATAAAATAAAGAAAAGATATAAATATATAACGGATTTATAGAAATTATATATATTTTATAATTTTAGTTTATTTTAATTCCTTATTCTACCTTTCTTATTTAATAGTTTAACGTATACTATTTAATAAGTATATAAAGGATTATAGGAAATATCCTATTAATAATATATATAATATAAAAACCTTAAAAGATTTTATTCAAAAAATTACTTATAAAATTAAAAATTATAATAATAATAAAAAGCTTTTTTAAAAAAGCGTTATTCAGATATAAAAGGACTTTAAAGCTAGTTTCCGGCGATTCTATAAACTTATTCCTTATAAAATAATATTATTTATTATAAATATATATATTTTAATCTTTATTATTTCCCTTTCCCCCTTTTTTACCCGATTTTTCAAATCCTAGCTTCCGTTCTTTATTTTTTATATCGAAAAAACTAATTAAATTATAATTTATTAAGGAAGTTTTATAAAAAATAGCTTAACTTTCCCCTCTTAAAGCGTAAGAAAAAGTTTATTATAAAGAATTATTTTATTTATTTTAACAAATAGTTCTAGGAAAATAATTAATATATATATAAAAAACCTAATTTCCGAATAGAAATATAATCTGAAATATAATTTTATATATTTATTTTAACTCGAATAGGCGAGTATATAAAGTCTAATTATTAATTAAGATCGGGATAAAGGCTTTATTATTAAATAAATAAGCTTTAATTATTTAAGAGAAAACGATTAAATTTAATAATTATTACGGATAAGATATTACTTTTAAAGTATTTTAGAATAAGGGTAGAGAACCAAAGTTTATAGTTTAATTAATATAAGATATAAAAGATATAATATAAATATTAAATAAGAGGTTTGTTCGCTAATAAGATTTATATAAGGATTATATAATTTTTATTAATATTATAAAATAAGCTTAAATATACTCTTTATAAGGGACTAGAACCCTAACTATTCCTTTTTAATCTAATTTTCCTTATATTTGCTATATATATCGCTAAAGGTACTTTTAGAAATTATATTATATTAGAAGAAATCCTTAAAATTCCTTTATTACCGAAAAAAGAAATATAATATTTCGATTAAGATATCGATATTCTTAATATACCTTTCTATAATACTTTTATTAAATAGATTCAAATAACGAACCTATTTAATAGATGAGTAAGAAATTTAGGTTATTATATAAAATATATTAAACCTTTTATAATCTATAACTTTAGGGCAAAGGGCCTTTATTTTATTAATAAGTGTTTTTTGCAATTTTTCTTAATCTTTTTTTAATTATTTAATTAAATATTAGGAAGATAAACTATATTTAACTATTAAAAAAATAAAATATAGCGAATATAGCTTTAAAACGACCTTTTATAATTATTATATATTTAATAATAATATAAACAGTCAGAATAACTATTTTAATAAAGAATTATATATTATTATTACCGATTTCTTTTATAGAATAATTTTATTTTATAACCTTAATTTATAGTAGTCTTTATCGACGGAGAAATAATATAATATAAATATAAGCTTAGAATTTATTATTCTTAATTAATAATTCGAAACTCTGAAAAAGAAGTCTAAATTAATTAAATAAAATTGCTATAAAATTTATATATAAAAGTAGAAAATAATTATAATAGAATTTTGTAAATATTAAAAGAATTAGCCTTGCAAATCTATATTAAATATAATAGAAAAAACTTATAAAATAGCAAATTAATAATTACAATTTGCCTATATAAGCCGTTTAATAAGCGAACGCTATTATTTAATATTTAATATATTCTTTATTATTCTCCTTTGAAGCGCTAAAAATTAATAAGTCTTTTATAATATAATTAGTTTATATAAATAGGAGGCCGAAGTTATTTTTTGTTTAAGTTTAAAACTAAATAAATATAATTATTATATATTAAGTTTTCATCGAAAGCTTAATAAATAAGTTTATATTTTTTATACCCTATTACTCGCTCTAAAAGAAAGTTAGTTAACTAAAAATTTATATTATTTATTCTAATTAACCGGCCTATTTAAAATAGAAATATATTTATATATATTATAAAAAATACTTAGAGAAAGAATACGATATAACCGAGTTATACTTCTTTTATAATAAGTAAATTATTAATAAAGATTATTGAAAAAAATATTATTAAAGTTATTTAAATAGCCCTAAAATACTTCCGGTTTAATATAGCCTTTTTATATATAATAAAGCTTTTGTTTCCGTTAGCTATTATCCTATTTGCCTAGGCAATTCGGAAATATTAACTAATAAATAAATATATTAATTCCTTAAACAAGGTATGAGGCTATACGCAGGTCTTGGTATTATATATATGTTCTGTATATGCTCCGGTATATAATTAGAAGCTACGTTAATACTAAGCTTATTAAAATAACCCTGTATTTACCCTGCTCAAAAACTTTACCTTATTACCCTAAAAGTCCCCTATTCTTTTAATAGTAGCTATTAATTCTTCTATCCTCCTAGAGGATAGGGTTAATAGCAATTACCTATCTTTCGAGTTCAGCTTGCGCTCTATTATCGTAGCAGCTGCGTCTAGTTATTATACTCTATATTGCTATTTACTATATACCCTAATACAAGGCCTTTAAATTGAATATATAACTAAGTATATTAAAACCTTTAACAATATAAATATAATTAAATATCTTTATTTATTATTATAATATTTAATATTATTTAAATTTATATAGAAATAAAGATTTTACTTTCAAAATATTTATTATATCGAGTTTATTAAAATAAAGAAATATAATTAATCGAATAGCAAAACTAAGATTAAAATAGAAAATACTACCAATTAAATAAAAAAATATTGATAAATTAATAAAATAAATATAAAAGAAATTTTTCCTCTTTCTAAATTGAAATTTGTATTTATTAATAAGAATATAAAGACCTTTCTATTTAAAGGTAATAACCTTCTAGCTCTATATCGCTTTATATTTGCAGCTAACTTACCTATAAAGCAAAGGCAAATAATTTATTATAAAATATATAGCCCCTTTATAATATTATCTACCGGTTTAATAAATAATCCTTTAATAATAAACTAGGTTATAGAGGAGGCTATAGCTATTATTAAAATATTAATATCGTCTTTATTTTACGACTTTTTTCCAGATTTTAACCTTTATCTTTTAATAATTAAGGCCGAAATCGCTTAACCTAACCGTATAATAAGTTAAGGAAATATATCCAGGAATTAATATTTATATTTCCGGTTTTATTTTTTATATATTATTTTATTTTCTTCTATAAACTATTCTTTATTTATATATTTATATAATTATTTCAAAATACTTTATTAATTGATAATATAATTATTATAATATATAACTTTAAAACTTTGCTGTTTGTTCTTTTCTTTTATATCTTTATTTATATTATTATTAATTACCTAATAAGGTTCCTTATAAAATACTTTTAATAACTATATATTATTAATATGTTGTTAACCTTTCCTTTAATAAGCGATATAGATTTTATTTTGGCTTTATATTATCTTTATAATTTCAAAATTTATAAAAAGGGATTTCTAGGAACGGCCTTTTATATTATATAAAGATTAATATACCTCGAATTATTAAAATAATAGAAGTTTAATAAGAATTATCAAATTTTAAAATAAAATTTATTAATATATTAATAAATTATTCTTTTTTATTTTAAATTTTTAAGTCTTATTACTATTAAGAGCCTCCGAATTAAGGCTAAATAGAATATATTAACTTCTTAATAAAGAATTTTTATATAGCCGCCTTTCGACTAAATAACCTAAAATATATAAAATAAAAAAGAAAATACCAAAAATAATTATTAATATATATTTATAAAGTTTATTAATATTTCTAATTATAATAGATTTATTATAAATCCGGCTGAAAATATACCTTAATAATACTTATATTTAAGAGAAAATAAAAGAAAAAAAGTATTTTTTTTAAAGAATATAAATAACTATTCGATAAAAGCTTTCAAAAAACTTTATAATAGTATTAGGAAATCGTTCGCAATAACCGGTAATCGTATTATACGAGAGCTTTAGGTAAGGAGTATATAAAAGACAATATATATTTTTATTTTTCGAATTTAACTAAATATTTATTTAATATAATATATAATATTTATATACTTTATAACCAGAACTTAATTTTATTACAAAAATTAATAAATTATAAAAAAGCCAAATAAGTTTAACTTATACGTTATATTAATAGAAAATTTATACCGCCTTGGAATCAGAAAGAAGGCGTTAAGCAGAAAAGGAAGTAAATTAACTATATTTAATTATCTAAATAGCTTAGGAATATTAACAAAAGCTAAAGCAGTAAATAAAAGAATAGAAGTTAATTACAAAGCAGTCTAATTATAATATTATTAAATATTATTAAGAGGTTAGCAAAATCTTGATATTAATAAAAGAGCTTAAATCAGAACCGTTTATTTATATACAAGATTTATATAAAGTACCTTTTATATTAGAATAAAAAGCAATAGGAATAATAAATAATTAAATAATTATATAGAATTAAATTTAATTAATAAGATTATATTTATCCTTTAATAGAGCAAAGTAAAAAAACGCCTACCTTTCTAATTTAATTATTTTACTTTTAAAATATAAATTTACTAGTTATTCGATTCGTTAAGCAAAACTATTATACGATTATAACGAGTATAAAGGCTTTTATAACAAAGGCTAGATTATTAATATAAAATAGGAACAAGTCTTAAAAGACTATTAATATTATATAAATTATTAATTATAATTGCTACCAAAATTATAAAAATCCGAAATTACAATAATAAAACAAGATTAAATAAAAATAATTATAAGAAAATAAGACAATTGAATAAAATAGCTTTTAATTAATAATAATAATAACTTCTATTTAAATATACAGAAAATATATTCAATTACAAATTAAATAATCTATTAGGTAACCTAGGAATAACGACTTATTATATATTAATATTTTATATTGCCTTTAAAAGTTTTTTTCTAGCTTCCTAGAAAGTTTTACTATAGCTTAGTCTACTAGCCTTTTTTATATAATATTAATCGATATTATTATTTAACGGTTCTAATAATAATACTCCTTTATCAAATATATTAACAAGAAGTTGAATCAAATTATTGTTATTATTCTCGAAAATATATAATATTTATAAAAGTAATATAATTATTTGTTCGAAAGTCGTCCGCTTATTATTTATATTTTTATTATTTAAGATAGTATCGAAACGAATCAAATAGCCATATTTAACCTATTAAACGGTATTTTTAATATAAAGAAGGAGCCGTTTGCAACTTAATAATATAATTAAAGTAAATACAAATTTTTTATATATTTATAAAATTTAAAAATTATTAATTATTTATTAATATATTTACAAACTCTCTTCCGAATCTATTTAATACTTTAATATTTCGAAGGTTTAATTATATAATATAAAGCTTTAAATAAGGAGCAATCGAATATTGCTTTCTGGTTTTCGAAGGGATTAATAATAATAATAGAAATACTTATTATATTTCTTAGTATTATTTTCTTAATATTTATTATATAATAATTTATAAATAATGATTAATTAAATTAATTTATCGGATATTAAAGTTGTTTAATAGCTCCGATAAAGGATTTTAAGATTTTATTAATTTTTGTTAATTATAACTAAAAATATATCAATATTAAGCGATTATTTAGAAACCTTATAAGTACTTATTTTATTATACGCAAATTCTATTTATATATATTTAAGATATCTAAGCTCGAGGTATTTATAAAAATTTTAAACTTTAATAAAATATTATATATTTCCTTTAAATTAAAGTACTTAAATCGATATAAATAGGAAACACCGAAAAAGGAAATATAAAGGAATATATTCTTATTAATTATATAATTAATATCGATATTATATTATCGATTATTTATTTTATTACCAGTTTTTTCGAAAACCCTCCGAAATATTGAAGTTCTTTGTTTCTCCTGGCTTTTTTGTATTTTAATAGGAATTCCTATCCTATTCGCTAGCTCGTAGAAATCTATCTAATTATTTCGAAAAGATTAAAGTAAATTATCTTTATTAGATTCCTAAATAATTAGATTATTTAATAATTAATTAAGGTTAAGGAATAATAAATTTTATGTAAAATATTTAAATAATAATAGATCGGCGTTTTTGGTGATATAAACAGATATAGAAAAATAATAAAATAATAATTTATTCGGATATTTTATTCCAAAATTGCTTTTTCGAGTATTATATTTAAGTTAGCTTTTATTATAGCAATATAATAATATTCGGATATAAGTTCTTACCCTTCGAAGATAACTTATATAATATAAGGAAATAAGTTAGCTTAAGCTTTTCTCTTAACCTTAATAACTCCGTAAATACGAATATTATTCTTAACTAGAACAAATAAATTGTAATTAAGAATTAATATAAAACTTTGAAGTCGGGTTAAGAATAATTTTATATATAATTAAATAATAATAAATTCATATTTATAATCTTCGAACTTTACAATATTAATAGTTATATCGATTATAATACCTAAACCTAAAAATATACTTTTAATATAAAAGTCTATAGGTAAAAACTCCTTAAGAAGTAAAAGAATAAAAATTTTTAAATTTTTAATAAATATTTTTCGAAACCTAGGCGAAAACCTATTTAATATTTATAAAGTAATATAAGAAGTAAATACCGAAATTCCTAGATTAAAAAATTGGAATATTTTATTTCTCTTTTTATTTTTATTAAGTTATAAATAGTTTTAACTTTCTTTTTAACCCGGATCTTCCTAAATTCTAATTATATAAATTCGGTAACTAATATATATACTTCTATTTTCCTTATAATTTATAATTTGTATATTAAATAGTAAAATAAGGAATATTCGATATCAAAGGAGGGCAAAAATATTATATTAGACTTTTTATAAGTTATAAATATACTATTTCTAACCTTTGTTTAATTAAATAGTCGAATTAAATAATATATAAATATTATCGGATTTACTACCGAATCCTTTGTTTAACTTATTGTTTAATTTATTACCCGATTTACTGCTAATTTTACTACTAATTCTATTATATAATTATATTATAGACCGCTAAGTTTACTACTTAATTTGCTGCCTAGTCTATTTATTCGATCTCTTATATAATCTTTAAATAATTGTAAATTTATTATTATTAAAAGGTAACGCTTTATATTGATTTTTAATTATTAATATAAATATTATTATTATATAGAGATTCTTCTTCGAAATATTAATTATACTTTATTTCTATTATAAATATAGGAATCGAAGTAAGAATAACTGAAATAAATAATAATATAAATAAACAGAATTCAAATAATATAATATATTTGTAATATAAAAGTTATATTTATAATAAAGAAATATTTAAAAAAATAAATTAATAATAAGTTTATAAATTATATTTAAATCAGGATTGAAATTAATATATAAATATTTTGAATAAATTCTATATTTTAGAGGATTATTATTAAGATTTCTAGATTCCGCTAAATTAAGAGAAAGTTATTAAAAATCGCAATTATTACTAATCCTTTCGCTTATATTACAGGATAATAATTTAATATACATAGGCTAGGAAAAAGCAATTCTATAAATAAATTTAGGCGAAAGAGCTATAATAATAATAACAAAGTATATATTTTGTCTATATAACTAGTATTGTAACTAATAAACTTATTAATAACAATTATATATATAATAAAAAGTAAGCCTTGGATAATTTCCCTATATTAAAGTATTTATAACTTTAATTAAGAAAATATTAAAGTAAAAATTTCGATGTAAAGGGTTTCCAGGTCTTATATCTACTAATATGAATTTTATTTTATAAGTAAATCCAGGATTTGGGAATATTAAGCAAGATTAATAATTTTATTACCTATTAGCAATATCAAGCTTAACGCTATTATTAATATAAAAGTAGAAAAGGGACTAAATTAAATATTACAAAAGTATAACGAAATCCTTTATAGCGTAATTTAATTTTCTAAAAAAAGCCTTACTAAATATATAATCCGATTCTTTAATTTTTACAAATAAAGTCTTCGAAATTAATATATTATATTATATTTATTAAGATTAGCAAATTTAAAATAAAATTTAAAATATTTTTATTTTTCTTTGAATATTAATTATATCCCTTTTATTTTATAGTTAATTTATTCTTTATATATCTTATAAGATTATATCGTAAAAAGGGGTATAAGAATACTTATTTAAAGTTTTCGCGTATTACTGAATAATCTGTATTAACGTTATAATTATAATATTATTCTTTATTAATTCCTTGTACTTCTTATTATTCCAATTTATTATTAAAAATACTAATCCTCGAGCTATATAATAAAAATACGCTAGCAATAAATTATTACAGTAAATACTCTTCTCTATTAAAGTATAAGGCCTAAGAGGATACCGTTAAATATTGATTTAAAATCTATTAATAAAGTATTTGATAGTTATTTTGAAATATTTTATTTAATTTTAATAATAAACTTAATATAATAATTTCTAAATATCTTGTTTTATAATATATAATATAATAATAATTGTTAAAAAAATAGTAATTTACGATTTTCGGTCCGATATTCTAATAACTTTTTAAAGGTTCTTTAAAAAATATTATTTAATCTCTACAATCTCAGACTTAAATAGATAATTTAACTAATTTTGGAATATATAAAATACAGGAATAAATCTATATAATAATAATTTTATTCGGTTAATAAATTTTTTTTTTAAAAGCTTATAATTATATAATTCCTAACCCTTTATTATAAATCGATTTGTAGCTTATAATTTCAATATTAAATATATAATTGTTTTTTAAATAAACTATAAATATAGTTTCTTAAAGCCTATAGTTAATAGGAGACTTATATTTCAATATAGCTATACTAACTGAAAAATCTGATTAAGATAATCAACCTTCTTATACGCTTCTTTTAAGAGGAAGAAAGTATATTTATTAATATATTAATAGAAATCGATATTAAGTATTTTTAAATTATATATTATTAAATATATTTAATTCCAATTTATCGACTCTTTCTAGAAAAGTTATATTTAATTTTATAAAATTATATCGAATTTGCGGTAATAGATTTATAAAGTTGGGCCCCCTTGCTCATATATTAATAATATAATTTTCAAGGTAAGACCCCTTATTAAAGATTCCCAAATAAACTTGGATTTATAGAATAATTCTGCTTTTAAAAATTGTTAATTAAGGCTATTATATATTAATTTATAAAAAATAATTAATATTTAAAGAATACCCTTTTATTAATTAAACGGATTTGTAAATATAAATAATAGAGGAATTATATCCTTATTAAATTAATATATCTTTTATATAAAATTCTTAAATTATATTAAAATTTATTCAATAAAGAATTAGTTACGGATCTTGCTTAATTATAATTAATAATTAATTGATATTTTTTTCTTAATAGCCTAATAATTAATATATAATTTTAAACAAATATCCTAACTCGTAGCTACCGAGCTTTAAAGGAAGTTTTTAATATTTTCGGAGAATATATTATTAATAAAAGGTATAACTTTAAATATTTAAGAAGGCATAATATAGTTTATAAATAAATTAACTTTTATTATTATATTTTATACCGGTATAGTATTCAAGCAAAATTATAGGAATAGCAATTCTATTAAAATAATTAAAGAAGCTTTTATAGCTCCAAATAAATTACCGAAGTTATTACTTATAAAATTATAAAATAATATATTTGGAGGAATACCTTATAAAAATAATTATATTTTATTATTAATATTAAAGATTTATTAGGGATTATATATCGAAATAATATTAATTAATAATTTAAAGGCGTTATCTTCAATATAATAAGAATATTACTAATATATTAAATTTTAGTTTATAAAGGAAATATTAACCCCGAAATTAAATATTAACTTTTTTAAAAGTTAAATAATTAATAGGCCAAATTAAATATAAATACTTAAGGCTTCGGCTTTATATTAGCTTAAAGAGAATTACGTAACCTAAAAAAATTATTATAAATAATAATATAAAATCGATATTAATTATCTATTTTATATTTTATATTATATTATATAATTCCAATTATTCTCTGAATATATAATAGATTAATTTGTTATTAACTTTACTAGTAATATATTACGAATTAGCTTTGGCTAAATTAATAAAATCTTTTATTATTAGCTCAAATAAAATATAAATATTATCCGGAAACTTATAATAATCGATTTATAATATCTATTTAATAAGCGTTTAAAGAATAGTATAATAAAGGTATATTATTCTAATAAATATACTTTCCTCCTAATATATATTAAGTCTTTTCTTGAATACTTTTAAGTTATTATCGATTTATCCCAAAGATTTAATATACTTATTAAATTATTATAATATTTTTTTATTCGAATAGTTTAAATAAATTACGGGATTCTAATCCTAAATCTAATATATAATATTAATATAAACTTTATAATTATAATAATAGACAAGTAAGATATATTTCCTTATCGAATACTAACGCTTAATCTATACTTATCGGATACTTATTAATTAAGAATCTTTTTTTATTTTAAATAATTAATATATTTATTTTAGCCTTTAATAAATTGACCGTTAACTATATTAAGATAATAATAAAACTTTATATATTTTTATATATAAATTTCGCGAATAGAAAGTTTATTTAGTTTATTTCTTTATATAAAAGATCCTTAATAAATAAATATTGAAAATCAAAATCTTAAATAAATCGAGTATATTAAGTTTCCTTTCTAATATTAGGATTATTTATAATTCGATTAGGATAATAAATAAATAATAATATAAGGTTAAATATCGAATACGAAGATAATTAAAATATTAACTTTCTTAATAAACTAAAAGGTTTATCTCTTAAGGATTGAAGATTCTATTTATTTTCTAATCTCGGTTATAATAATTATTTCCTTTTATTCTAAGAAAAAGTCTTTAAGCTTCTTTTCTTTACGAGATTATATTTTATATTTATAAGCTTATATTAAGCGTTTATATATATTAATATTACAGATATACTGAGCCTTTATTATTTTATATTCTTTATATTTTTACTAAAGACTTTATACTTCGGTAATAAATATTAAATTTATTAATCGAGTAAAGGCTAAAAGGAAGTATATAACAAGTTTTTTTTTAAAATATTTATTTTCTAAAAAGGTTTAGATTTTATTTTGGATTAGAAAAGTAGTTTAATAGATATATTAAAGTTACTTCTGAATATTCCGTTAAAGGAAGTAATATCTCTAATAATTAATTCTTTTATATTATAAATAATTATTATCTTTATATATTTTATCTTATTAATCCCAAGGACTTATATTTAATTAATTAAGATTACTAATTATAAAGTTTTTAAAAATATATTTCAAATATTAAATAAAAAACGATTATATAATATAAATAATCGCTTATATTCTTTAATATTTTAATATTATATTTTATTTAATTAGCTCGAAAAATATTTTTGAAATATTCCAAAATATATAAAAATAAGATCAATAGTTTATATAAAGAATAATAGCTTTAAATTTCTATAATTTCCGATATTAATTTTAAAATTTAAAATTTATATTATTATTTAATATTAATTTTATAAGAAAAGATAATATATATTCTTCAAAGGTATTATTATATTATATTTATATTCTTATTTAAATATATACGGTTCTAATAATTCCTAATATAACGAGTCTTACTTACCTTAAAGAAGCTATAAATAATTTATATATTAATATTCCGTTTGTTAAAAGCGATACCGATAGTTAATTTGAAAGATAATAAATATATTTTCTTTTATTCCCTTAATTATTTAAACTTATAATAGGATTAGTCTTCGAAAATTAAGCTTATATTTTATACTTAAAGGAATTATAATAAAATATTATAATAATTTAATAATTTTACTTAAAATTTTAATATAACTTATTATATAGCAAAGAATATCTTTATTTATAACTTTGTACTCCTTTACTACGGTCTTTAAGGCTAAAAATAGTTCGATATTTCTATAACGAATCTAAATAACAGCAATCGTTACGGCAATTTCGTTAATAGTTATTTTACCGATATCTCTACTTCTTATAATATTTAAAGAAATATTACCTGCTTTAGATTTTGGAACAATTTTAATTTTTAAGCAAAAAATTGAATATATTAATTAATTTTGAAGGAATATATAATTATCTTATAAAGCTTAATTAAATCTTAAATAATTTTAAAATAAAAATCAAGTTTTGCTCTCTTAATTTAGAAACATATATATAATATAATTATAAACAAAACTTATTTTCAAAAGCGTAAAAAGATTTAGTTCTAATTTTGAAAAGTATATTTATATAATTTTATTAATTTATCTAAGTCTTTCTCAGAATAAATCAATTACTAAATCTAGAAATATAATATATATAAAATATATAAAGTTATATAATATAGCAAATAACTTATCTTATTCCGTTTTATAATATATTTGATTATTTTTCTATATAAGTTAGAAAGAAATTATATATTATTATTAATTAACTAAATTAATTTTTATATTAATATAGTTTACGAAGTAGAAATATATCGCTTCGATAGTTAAAAGCAATTATAATATATTCTGTAACTAAATAAATTGCCTTAATAAGCTTATTTATAAATATAAACTCGCAATAAGTAATAATAATATTTACAAGTACGCGTAAATAGAAGTATAAACGGCGTAAAAATACATATTTTCTCGAAGCCTGTTTTAATATTCCTAATCTAGATTAACTATTTAAGAATTAAATATTATTATTTAAATAATTATTATAAGGGTATTTTATATAATATATTAATATAATAAGATACTAGATTACTTCTAAGATTATTTATATTTATATTATTATTATTAAGATAAGTATAGGCAGCCTTAGCGCAAACTATAAAAAAAGGAGGAATAAGTTTATTAATAATATTATAAATAAAATTAAAATAAACAAGACTATCAACTTAGTTATTATATATAATATTTAACTATTTAAATAAATCGATATTATACCTCGAGACCGCTACGCTGTTAAATAAATATATTATAAATATAAAATACTCGTCTATATAGCTAATATCGATATCGAGCAGACTTATAATACTACTTTCAATTTTGTTATTAAAAGGGTTATTATTAGGTTTAATATATATCCTTCTTGCTTATTTAAATAGGAACTCGTATTAAATTAATAAAGTATTAGGAAGTATTATAATTAATAAATTATTTATTAAGAATAATTTATTAATATCAGAATCAAATAAAACAAATAATTAAGCCTTATAAATATTAATAATTGAAATCGTTACCTCGATAGACTTATATTTGAAAGGAATTTTTATATAAATATTCGAAATAATTAATTAAAGAAAATTAAATAGGAAAGCGGATATATATTCTTCTAATTTTAATAGACGTAATATTTGTATTATCTTAATATTAAAATTTTCAGAAAAGTTCGAAAACAGGCTTAATATAGAATTAAAAACTAAAAATAAATAAGGGAACCATAATAAGATCGGTAATTAAAATCGAATAATAATATAAGAAAAAATACTAAGTTAATCAAATTAGCAAATAAATAATAAATATTAAAATAAAATTAACTAGGAAGAATTCTTCCTTATTTTATAAGTATATAAAAAGCTTCTAGTCCAAAGAGTCTTTTAAAATCTATTAATGCAACTTCTGACTTTGTTATATTAAATTTAATAAAGCTTACGAACTAAAGTAATATTATTACAATAATTACGATTAATAGAGTATTTATTTCGTTATAAAAGAGCCTTTGCTTTTATATTTATAATTATAATATTTGTAATTATAGGGTAATTTGATAAAATATTAAATTCGATTATAATATTAAAGGAATAGAACCCGTTCCGGATCTTGAATATTGTTTTTAGTCCTATTAACGGTTAAATCGATTATAATTGAATTTGTTTAAAGCAATATTATTTATTATATTAATAAGTTTAAAAATAGTTTATATAATATTAAAAAGTCTATATTATTATTAATAATTATAACGGTACGATTTTAGAAACTCAAATATAAACGATAACTTCGCAGATTAAAATATCCTTTTATATAAAATATCGAAGCTAGTATTATAGAATAAATACGTTTCGATTAGATCTTTAATATAAATAATAAATAAGTATTAACAAACGGAGCAATTAAATACCTTATAAAAATTAAAAGAAGAAAATATAATTTTATAAAAGCAAGTTTTATATTATTAAAGATTTTAATATATAACTCTAAACCTATTAGAAGAGACTTTTGAAACCGTTTTATTTATTTAATATTCTTTAAACAACTACGATATAGAAGTAGATATCATTAAAAAAGAATAGTTAGTATTCTAAGGAATTTATATAGAAATATTAAAGGAATTGAAATATTTATTACCGGATTAAATTTAAGTTATTAAGTAAATTCCGACTCTTATTACGTTCTTCTTATTACTAATAATCTTATAAACTATCGATTTATTTCTCTATAATTGAATTTTAATAAGGTTAAAGTTCTAAAGGGCTTAATATATTAATTAAAAAATAGCTTAAATTAAATTATAAATTAATAATTCTATTATAAAATAAAAAATCTTATATTTTGTAATTCAAGATTATATTCTTTTCAATTTTGATTATTTAATTTTATTTAATATAACGGCCGTAAATTCAGAATAGCTTCAAAAAAAATTTATAATTATATATAAAATAATAATACTTACTAGGAAGCGTTCTAATACTTATAAACTTATTTAATAATTGAAATACTTTTCTATATAAAATCGCTTTAAGGTTAATTATAATAAAGATTAAAAATAAATCTTAATATTAAAGTTCGAATTATAATAGAATTATAAGTTCTTTTAATTTAATAAATTATTGAAAATAAGCAATTTTAAATATTAAATTATTTTATAATTCTTGTTTTGATATTCTCGTCCGTTAAAGGAGTAAAGAAATATAGCTATTTTTCTGGTTTTGGTAGGAAGGACCGGTTTTGTATTTATTTAGATTATTAATATTTTTACGTCTTTTAGTAAGATTTCCTAATCTATTTTTACTTAACGAAGTATTTTATATTAACAACCTTACCGTTATTAACTAATTCGTAAATAGTATAATATATCTGCTTATTTATATTGCTTTAATACTTAGATTCCTTATATATTAATAAATATTTAGATTAAATTACTTATTTAAAAATTTAAAATATATATTTTATAGCAATTCTAATCGTCTCAAGATTAAAAGAGGCTATATTTTCCTCGGCGATTTAAATAAATTTAATTTAATATTAATAAAAGGGAAACCTTCCGGACGGGTCTAAGCAAATACATTATCGATATATTCTATTATAATAACCTTTCTACCCTTTTAAATATTCTTGATTAATTAATTTAATATATATCTTATTAATATAAAAATATAAAATATAATTCGATAATATAAGATCGAAGGGGAGAAATAGAGTTTTTATATAAACTATTATAATATAATTATCTCTTTTGTTATAAACTAAGTAGATAAAATATAATAATAAAATAAAAGTTAAAACCTAAATAAGAATTTTAATAAATAGAATATTATTTTGGAGGCACAAGTAATCCTATAAATAACCTTTTTATACAATAGGGAGACTAAGTAACAGGCTATTAAGATTAACTAGGCCGGCTAGTACCTATTTATATAAGCCCGGTATACTTCAAAATTTAACTTATTTTTAATATTATATATAGCTTATAAAAAAAATATATATAATTTTAATTATAACTTTATTTAGCCTCCAAAAGTATTATAAGTATAATTGCTTTACAAATTTAGACTTAATTTTATAAGTTTATTCCTATATAGAATAATAATACAATTATTATATAAAGTAAAATTCTTATTTGATTAATTACAAATAAATTTAATATTCGAGATAATTTGATTTTATATATTAATCAGCCCCGGCTTGATTCGAAATAAGAAGGTTTATAATAAGGTATCTTTTATGCGTAACAGCTTATTATACCTTAGAGTATTTTAATATATTTAATAAGAAAATCTTTAATTTGTTAATATTTAATAAAAAGAGATATTGTTAAAAGCAAAAGCTGTTATATAAAGAAGCGGACTTATTATAGTCTTAGAAATATATTAACTTATTTTCTACTTTGTTTCAGGGTTTATATAGAGTTTTATTTTAAAATATATACCAAATAATTAATTAAATTTATTGAAAAAATATAAATAAATTTTAAATTTAAAAAATTTACAATTTCTTTTGATAACGCGATTAAACTAACCGTATTTGGTTAATATAATATATATTAATATTTCCTTAGAAACCTTATTATATAACTTTTATTTAAATATAAATCCCTTCTTTACTTATTTTATATCTTTATATTATATTTTCTTTTTTATATACTTTTGCTTCTGTAGAACGCTTTTAAGTTTCGGTATATTATTATATTTTAGATCCTTATATTCAACTATTTTGTATACTACCGTCCAATTTCTTAAATATAATAATATAATACCGTTATCCCTACTAGCAGACTCTCTATAGTATAAGGTAAAGAAAACTATATTTATAGCTATAGAGGTAGTTGGAAACTCCAGTTATTAATATTTGATTTAATAAGTCCTGATACGCTGTCTTTACCTACGATAAGGTATTTTGGCTTGCTTGAGTTAATATATAGTCAGGATACTATCGAAAACGCCCTATAATATTTATAAAATCGAGAACTTGAATCTTAAACCTTAAAGCTCGAGGCTTAAAGCAACTTTCTATTATCTTAATAATATAAATATAAGCTAAGTAGTACCTTTTTAGCTAATAATTATTAATATTATCGATCCTCTAAACCAAATCTTACAGGGTTATATAAAATTATCTTTTTGTTTTTTAAAATATATAACGAGTATCAGATAACCAGATCTTTACAAAACTAATATAAGCTCAAGATACTAAAGCCTTAAAAAGTTAATCGATATAGTTTTATAAAGATAATAATATTTTTGCTAAGAAATAATTGTATAATTAGAAATAAAGTATTTTTACCTTGAAAATAGCAGCCCCCGATCGAGTATACAAAAGTAGTTTGAATTAGCTATTACTATATTATAAAAGATATATTATCCAATACTTATCCTTTTGAAATTGCGAAAAGGACTCTTTTAATTTATTTGGTATCCGGCCTATTCCTGTCGGTTTTTCAACAATATAATAATAACAATAAAAAAGATATATTTAAGATAAAAAAAGACTGTTAATCCAGTATCGTTATATTGAGGAAGGTAGAGAATAATTATATTCAGAATCTATTAACTATCAGCATTGGATAATAAGTAAGTAGTAGCAGAGAAATCTGATTATTTAAGTCAATATATAACCGTAAATAGAAGTTCAATTCCTTAAGTAACTTTTACGTTAATATAATACAGATTATACCGTAATAGAGTTCGCGATTATAAATAATATAGTCCTTGAGAACTAAACTAACGCTGTTTAATAACTCCTGCTACTCCTTTATTTGATATTTTCGACTATTATAAGTATTTAATATTACAAAGTTGAATAAAGTTAAAAAGGTAAGTACTCCGGTTTCGAGTAGTATTAAGTTATTAATTAGAAATATAAATTAAGTAATTATTGCAAATTTAATCTAATAAAAGATTTCCTTCGCCTTTTTATTGTTCCAATTATAAAGGATTTAATTAAGATAATAATACTTAACGCCTAGACGGAACTATTAATATAAATATTTAATAGATTTACCTATTCGAATAGTTTATTAACCTTTAATAAGTTGAAGCTTAAAAAAGTCGTATCTAAGAGCTTCAACGCCCGGAGTCTGTACCGTATAAACAAGGGTAGAGGGCAAATCTTGCAAGATAATACGGCCAGGAACTACAGGAAAGCGGGTTTTGAATAATATATAATAATATTCAATATTGCTACCAATATCTACGAAAACAGGCTGGTTGGTATCTTAGCCCAGTATTTTTTGCTCGAACAGATATTCGTCTAATTAACAGCCTCGGACTGTTTGCTCTATCGCTATATACTTGATCAGAGTTCCTCTATTTTCGGGATTTTTGGAGAACTATATATATATATTATATACACCCCGAACTTAGGATTTGCGATTGCCGTTTTCGTCCGGGAGAGGGAGCAGGGCCGCTTTAGAGGGAGCACCGAGGGAGCAAGGGGGCACAGCAAGGGAGCACGGGGGAGCACGGGGGAGCACGGGGGAGCACTGGGGCGCAGCAAGCGAGCAAAGGGGGGCGCAGCAAGAGAGGAGAGATTCTGGCTCCTCAAAGGAGCCTGATTTGGCTGCACCCTACTCGGCTACAGCTGCTCGTGTTATCTATCCAACAGTGTTGCCTGGCTTAGCCTACTATTGCCTGTACTCCTACAGCTTCGCCCGCTATTGGCTTTATCTTACACCAGTAAATCCGGTAAGGGCAAATAAAAGAATCAGCAACGAGCCGGTTCCTTAAGGCTTCTACACGATCAGGTGTTCGGCTGATTTATCAATCATCGACCATTTTTGACGACTGCACGATAAGTTCTTCCAAGGCGGAAGAGGACTTTTAATTATTATCTTGCCAAGGTTCAATTTTTTCAAGCATCAGAGTTGATGTAGATCATGTATAAATAGTGAAGCGACACTAGCTACTCTGAATTTAACCGATCATATTGACGAGGTTAGGAAATGAAGTTGTCGTAAAGGTGTAAGAGGAAAGAGTTCATAGATCACCATGATACGCAGAAAACCCTTGTAGCGACTGCAAAACGGGAGAGTGTCTTTATCAACATCGATAAGTCCTGATTCACTGGGCTCCAATTGATCTGGTCTACAGCCCAGAGCTGCAGTGCCGACCACCAAGGTTGATGGCCGTACAGAAGTGGCTTTCACTGTATTTCAGATAGGTACTACGAGCTGTCTACCGACCTCACTTGTTCATTACATACGGCTGGAATAAAGAGCTTAGAAAAATTATTGGCGTGGTGTGTATACAGTCGTTAGAAATTTGATTCAATGTACGAGCTGGAAAGAGTGGGGAGAAACCAAAGAGGTCCAAATAAATCGAGACCTGCGCAGCCCCTGCTTTTCAAAAACTCATGATATACCCAAATAGGTATCACGAATTAAAAGATGACTCTAGCAGAGGTCGACTAGATACTGCTCGACCCGACTAGATAATACTATCATTCAAAGGAGAATTTGGATCCGACAGGAGTGTGTACTAGTGAGCCCGATTTCTTCACTTGACCCTTTATCTTTGTTCCACACCCACCTCCCTCTTCCCCTTCCTTATCAACTTGCTCCACTCTTCCATATCCTCCACGCTTCACCCCCAGCCCTTGCTCCTCCGTCAGTCTGAAAACAAACTGTCCCTCTCCAAATCCCTCCACCTCACCCCAACTTTCTTCGCCAACACTGGCGGGGAATCACAAGCCGCGCTCGTAAGCGTACCACTATACCATCCGGAATTCTTGCCCTTCCAACGACGATCCAGGCCTTTCTCAATCTCCCATTGAATTCGTACGCCCAGGGGTTTCTTTGGTCTTGATCTTCCTCTCGTCCCAGTCATAACCATCTCTACCACTTCGTCATCACCCTTGCCTTTACCCTCGTTAAAATTGGATAGACGTGCCGTTCTTATTCTTTTCGCTTCCTCGTGGCCGAAGTGTGACGCGCCAATGTATGAAAAGGTGAAGCATGGCTCGCACACGTACGTCAAGACATGATTGTACTGTAAGCGAGTGCGACTGATAGGTTTGCCGGAGAAATATTGGAGATCGTGGAAATGGACGTGAATTCTATAATGGAGGAGGAGAAGGAGGAGGAAGGCATTGTTGTCTGAGATGGGGAGGGGAGGGGGAGAGGGGGAGGTGGATAGTGGCTGATTGGCCATGATTTTGGATTTGGATTTATATCTTTTTGTAAAGTAAGATGATTTTACTTATGGGACTTCGTATTTATTTTCCTACTATGTGGATGTAAGAGAGAGTGCGGGAAAGATATTGCTGGGTTGTATGTGGTTGTAATGATAGGGCCATTGGCAGAAAAGAGATTTTCTTAATAGCCAGAGTGTCTCTCTGCTCCCAATACACCTGTATGAATAGTTCTGTCGCGCCGCACGTGTATCTTTTGGACCATCAAGACCTTTCAAGATCACGCGACGTTATTTGATTCCCTCTGATAACTCTATTAATCCAAAAAAAAGTTTTAAAATTCAGAATGAGTTTGAATTTTCGAATTTAACCGAGAATTAATGTAGACAGAGTAGGTGCTTTCTAAAGTAATCGCATCGGGTAAATGAAAATCGGTGCCCGAAAAAACGGGCTGAGAGAAATACGAATATCCATACAAAGGTTAGTGACTCTACTCGAATCTCAAAATATATTGAACTAGAAAAAAAGAGTGATCAAAATGCAGCTTTAATACAAAGTGAAATACAGATAGCACAGTCGAGCATTACCAAGTCATTTAAATGGGTTCTTTGGTGGCAGTATGCGCAAACCCATGAAGAATGGTGCGTTCAGACTGAAAAATCAGGTACTTTGGGCACTTGAACGTGAGACCAACGACGTTCAGTAATTTTTGGAGTTCGTAGGGCTGCAATCTCGAGTGATGGGCAGTACTTGCTAAAGAGATCTTTAGCTCGTACCGCTCCATTTTTTTCTAGGATGTGGATAGTATCATTCAACATCGCAAGCAAACGTGTAGTCTCTACCATCAAGTGACGAAGCGTCAGTTTGCTAGGATTTTATGGTTGAGCATTGATGTCGACGTATCTATTTTACTCGAGAACCTCCGCAACTCGTCACTTTGAGGCCACTCTCTCTTACTTCTAATGGCTTCGTCCAATGGAGTCCGGTACCGAATCAGAATGCCATCTGCACTCCGCTCCACATCACCTTTAAGACCATTGATGCTAATTCCCTGCTCTATCAAAAGTGCAAAGCTTTCTTTGAGGCCCCCCTATTTGTTACCTTCAGGCTGGCGGACTTTATATCAATTGCCATGTCTTCGTATAACAACTAAGCGCTACTTTGATCTACCAAGACGATTATTCTACATTCTTATATTTTTACGGGACAAATTATGAGATGGCATTTATCCTAGCTTGTGATGTTAGATTTTATCTTCAACCACTTTTGAGTTATAAGAGGTGAGAACAATCGTCGCACAATTCTCATGAATCTTAATACTGGGATTTCCGGAATGGTCGGTGTCATGGGCTTAAAGGGAGGCTGCTGTTACTACACCGGTAGACGTCAGCCCTATTGATACTTGCGTAATCGATCATGCCGGTTGTTGGCTTCGTGGCTAATCTATATGAACTCCATAACCTTATGGTAGCGGCGCTTTCCTCGTATACATCCAGAAATATGGCCGAGGAAGGAGACGGCTCCTGTTTTCGAAGCTGGGCCGTATATACGAATCATCTCTTGAATAAGCAATCGGGGTCCACGGATTGAAGTAGAATATCTTTTATATGCACTGATTATTCTTCTTTACTTTCCTTAACCGCACGGATATAACTAGCCGTCAAATACTCAATACCTATTTAAGCTAATCCAACGCCGCTGATAACCCAAGTACTGTTACGCAATATAATTGTATCCAATGCTTCCAACTATACGCCATAGTTTCATTCCTCTACTTCCACAACCTCCATCATAACCTAAGTCTTCCCATCACATGGGAAACAACAATCCATATTGTTCTTTGCCGGCTTTGTCCCAAAGTGCCCACAGCTCGGCCCCTCCCTTGGATCCCACCCCCCAACCGTACAACTCGCCCCCCCATTCGGCGTCGTGCTCTGCCAGCTCAATCCACCAATGGTAAACTGCACGTAATTATTTTGATGCTCCCCTGTGATTACGAGCGGATTCAATAATTTCGACTTGAAAGAATAGGAATTCCTAATATCGATATGTACGCCTGCTTCGCCGTTGGAGACCTGCGTTTCCCCGATCGGGAGCTTCTTGTCGTCCACCATTTTGACGTACGCGAGCAGATTCTTGTCGTCACCAAGGCAAGGGATCTGTGTTTCTTCGAGGTGGAAGCAGCAGGTTCCTGTGTTGTAGGGTGGAATGGGTCCAACATCCATACACTTCCCCGTCGCAGCAATCGGTACCTGTCCAGTTGGACATTCCGTCTTCTTCGGCTTACACTTCAGTTCCTTTCCCACCCTCGCATCAAAAGCTGCAACAATATCTGATGTTGCCTTCTTATGCATCTCGATAGCCTTGTCCTCATACTCTCCCATCCTCTTCGCCACATCATCGCCTGTGATAGCTTTCAAGTCTCTAAACTCAAAGATCGGAGCCGGAGATGAATGGTGGTCCACCACGCTCTCCATACGGTCGTTCAGACCGCCGATTTGTCCGTGACGGGTTGACAAGTCCATTAATTTGAGGAGATCGAGCTGTTTCTTCGCGACTTTATCGTTCATCTGCAAATCATCTAGGAACTTGTCGACGCGAAGACGGCCCTTCTTGATCATGTCGTCTTTGCCATCCCAGTCTTGATCAACCTTGTTGCGAAGATCGTCAGGCTTCCATTTGAATTCGTAGTCCTTGAGTTTATTGTTGGAAACTCCGGAGACCGTGGAGACGATGGTGTAGAGGGAATTACCGCACTCGGAGATCTCAGCTCTGAGCTTCTCCTCGATAAATTTCTTGTACATGGCAAGGAAATCGGTACGTGGCATAATGTTGAGGGAACGTTTGGGACCATATTTTTCATCGTTGTCGTTGGCGACGATGCAGTAAGTTGTGAGGAGGGAAAAGAAGCCAAGAAATTCGTCGGTAATGTCGTCGGGATTGATTTTTCCAAAGTCCTTGAAGCTGTCTTTAGTTGGAATGACGATTTTGTCGTTGTAGGAAGCGAGTTGGTTGGCTAGGACATTGTCCTTTTTGTCTTTGCCGTCTTTGAGGACTTGCAGTAGACCTTCCAGTGGCATTGCCGCTGTGGCTTGAGGGCTGATACGAAGTTTTTCGAATTTTGTTTCACCCTTGGGCCATAGTACAGCCCACGGGTTGTACTCTGCAAACCCCTCGATCTGAACTTTACAGTCTTTGTCACGACATGGAGCCCAGTCCCCCTATATTTCGAAAGTCAATCGCGTAAGAACAAGCAAGACCGGAACTTGAAGGGAATTAGGATGTACGTACCATATATGTGGTGATCTGCTCGCCGAGTTTCTTCGTCCCATATTTTCCGATCTCGTTTTTCTTGCCATCTGAGATGATCTCTGTGAAAGGCTTATCCGTGCCAGAGATTTCAGCGGTGATATCCCAATTCTCCTTGGGATGGTCTTTGCCAAAAGCGATGGGTGTGATTATTGCACCCTTGAGTTGCTCTCTCCTATCTGAGGTCATGTCCTCATATTTTTTACCTTTTGGGTCGTATACGATTTGAGCGATCTCAAGCTCGACTCCCAGTCCGGGAACATCGAGTGCACGTTTATTGTGCGGAGCTGCAGCGCTAGCTGGAAATGCAAGTACGGAATTGATGGGACCTATGAGTGCTAATACAGCGAGAAAAGAGCCGATGAAGCGACGAGGACCTGGACCTTGGGGAGTGAAATGCATGACGCTATTGGGCTGCGTGCAGGAGAGACTTGGCCCCGGTGAAGGATACGCGTGATCGTCGGAAAGATGGTGGAAATGTTGGAGGAGATAGATAGTTATAGGACAATTTGAAGGAATTAACGTAAATGATGGTCTGGAAATCTGAGTAGAAAGAAGATTTGACACAAGGGGAGAAGCATGGTTTTTATAGAGATTATACTCCTGTGCTCACTATACTGAAGTAAGAGACGAGACAGATGGGATTGTCACAAGATCAGGCTATGTGTGGCTCGGACAAGCAGGCAACTCTTACTGACGTTGTTTTGCTATTCTTACAGCTGCGTTTGATCCTGCCAGTCGGCTTATGCTTATGCTGGCATTGATAAGTGGCGTAGTCTTACGGGCCACCGAATGTGTTTCGCTGAGGTGACAATATATTCCAACATTCTGGTTTCAGTCAGAGCAGCACAGCCTTCATAAGCCCGGATCATCATCGCAGCCACCAATCTATCTGTTCCTGACAGGCTGACGGTGGCTTATGCCCATATTGAGAGTTGGCGTAGTGTGTGGACTCTACCCGATACTATCCAGCATCGATCGACCTTGAAGTAGTACCCAACATGTTTGTCCAATCAGGGAAACGCTTGTCATATCCAAGTGAGCATTGCGCAGTTGTATTACAGCTGGACCGGAAGAAAGTACGGAGGGAAGCACCAAAACTTGTATACATGTAAGTAATATTATAAAAAGAAATAGATTTATTAACAGTAGTGGATATTTGTGCCAAGACTCCTAACTAGGCTTAGCGCCGTATCTTTAGCGTATTGCAGGACTTTTGGTGTCACGTGTCTTCTTCCATAGTTACTATGTACTCAGGACGTCACTGGCTCTCTGCCTCTTCCTACGTTTCAAACTGCATCCTCTTCCTACGTTTCACACTGCATCCTCTTCCCACGTTTCAAACTGCATCCTCTTGCGGCGCTGCGCCCATGAATCCTGCGAGGCAATACTTCGTTCGTTACCAGATGTAAACCCGCGATCACGGTCCCATATCCCCATGACCAAGTTGATATCGGCAGCCTGAAAAGGATCGATGATCACAATGTCCATAACAGACCTCCCACCAGAGATACTTTGCCAGATCTTCCAATCCACAGCCGACTTCTCCGCCGTCAATGCCCTGGCCCGAACATCCCGAGCCTTCCACTCCATCTGGCTCGCCAACTCCCCTGCCATCTTCCACCTCGTCGCTCTCCGAGCCCTCCCCAACTTCAGCGACGCCGAGCGTCTGATCGCTGCGCAAGAAGAGGCCCACACCGCAGCCCATCCACATTCCCCCGAACCCTCCCTCTCTCGCCATGAGCGCTTTCTTTTCGACGCGCGTTGCGCCTCCGCCGCCTGCAAACACTGGGACGAAGTTTGCCAGGTGCACCATCGCGCGCACCTCCGCGGCGACAAACCAGCACTGAGACCTTCCGAACGCGCACGCTTCAAAAGATCATTCTACCATCTCTGGACTCTATGTACCCTTTGCAACACGCCAAGCTTGCGACCTCAAGCCCTCAACTTCCTCGTCGCCTGCGATCCCGTCGAGCTGGCCGGGCTTGACGAGATTGCTACCTGGGCCGATGGCTATAATGAAAATGAATTTGGAGACTCCGGCTTGGATTTCATGGACGGGACGTGGAATGCAGGATTTCAGATGATTGACCAATATTGCGCCGGGGACAAGAAGGAAAACTGTGGACATAGAGGGATTCCTGTTGCTGGGGACCAGGCGCCCCTACGTTTCTGGGTCTTCTTTGACCACACGCAGCATTATCTTGGGCAGATAAGTGCGCATTGGTGACTCGAGCAACTTCGAGTGGGGTCCGCCGAATTTAATGAGCGAAAGGTAAAGCTCTGTGTGTCATTCACGCCATATCATTTGCCGGAATTCTCTATACTCTCTCTTAATTTTTCCCTTAGGCATAACCAGAGTCCACACACTGCTCAGAGACCCCGGCCAATCCCTTTTCGCCCACTCTCTCTAGTACTACTCAATACATCGAATTTCACCCGCAGGTCTCGGTATATCCTAAGATATCGCCATATAGACCTAGAGTGCCCCGCAAGACGGTTAACAGCACTCCACCGCCCGAATCTCTACCTTCCCGACTCTTTCAATATTCAGTGTTGAAGCGGCTGGAACCATCAATATCACGGTCGCCGATGCAATTAGCGCCCTCGATGAACGTCTTGAAGGGCAATTGTGGTTGCTTGATTTCGGCAAAGCAATCATCCATGGTGGAAGATTGATATGGCATTGTCACGGCGTAGTCTTTGATTGCGTCGCATATTGAATTGACAAAATATCTCCAAGGGTTTTCTTTGCTGTTCATGATTTCTCTTAATAGGTGCAATACAAAAAGGACCTTCGTAGATTCAATCAAGAATCAACGCAAATTTCAGACCCCCAAAGTGATCCCGCCAACGACTGTTCCGCCTCTCGGACCTGAACAAACAGGACATGCAACTGATGGTGCTTGCTCTTGTCGCAGCCGCAGGCGCATGTTTCGCTGCCCGACGAACTAGAAAAGAAAAGGCAGTCTCGACAAGTAGCGCATGGACCTGTTCCATAGTTGACAAATTCAAACGCGAATCGCTAGATTTCGTCAAGGATGATACTCATATCTTTATAATATGGGACGTGATACTCACGGACGCAAAAGCCATGTTGTCGAAAATGGCGGGTGGAGTTTCTAAACCTCTGCCGAAGGCCTTTCTTATAGTTGCAAGGTTCGGGAAACTTGAGCGTGAATTGAAAAGCGATGTTGGGTTGGGTGAGGAGACTTCTACTACCAGTGGTCCGCTCTTTTCCTGTGGAATGCCGCTCTTATGCACTATCGTGCTCAGGAGACTATCAGCCGGGATTGTGGCATCGGCCAACGAAGGCATTAGAAATGGCTCTGCACTGCATTGGCAGAGCAATAGAATATGCCCTACGCCTTGCTACAAGTACACAATAGTGTTTTCTGGTAGGTTGTGCCTTCCATTGAAAGTCTACAAAGGCCACGAATCGTTTGGTCTTGCGTGGCTATCGTTGGCTACAGTCGGTGGATGCCTGTCCTCATGCAATGCAGCGCGGGCATAAGATAAGGTGAGGTGGGCTTGCTCTGCATCAATGGCTTTCTATTCGTGCCATAGGCTAGAGCGTGAGTTGGCGGTCTGAGTCAGATGATCTCGCCTCATTGATACAGGTTCGGCGAGAAGTCAAGTTCCTTTGTACGCCCTGTATTTTACTGGAGCCTTTGCAGTCCCTCTTTCAGGTCGGCCAGCCTTGTACTGCTCACGCTTTAGAGACCTTGTATTGTCGACCAATTGAACCGGTGACGCTCATGAGCGGTACATGCGGATTCTAAATTGACACCATACTGATACGAGTTGACGCCCAACTTAGATTACACTGTGTGTATATGTTCTAGACCTGGAGTATCACCCCAATAGGGCACAGCAAAGAGAGGAGAGGTTCTGGCTCCTCAGAGAGGCCGATATGGTTGCATCCTAATCGGCTATAGTTGCTCCTATTATTTATCCTACAGTGTTGTCTTGCTCAGTCTGCTGCCTAGACTGAATTGGTTTCCGGTTTTGCACTTTGATTGATTCTCATCGCACGATCCTCCTGATAAGGCAGTCTTCTACTTGGTGTTAGCGCTATTCTTCAATCGAGTTGAGCCAACACATCGTGCGCAGGACGTTTCTGCCTGGTAAGCCTATCATTTTGTATTTACCTACGGCCGCGCTCATATACCTTTTCTTCTTAAAATCTCATTCTGTTTCCTCAGACGCACTCTTACATATGAATAGTCTATGATCTAGGAGACGGATATTAGCGTATGCACAAAACGTTGGAATCCTTGGCATTGTAAATTGCAACACACTCACATGTAAATGTAAAGAAACTCATATACCTTCTCCACCACGGCTCCATTATACGTCTTCTACCAAAGTGGACCCTGGAACCGATGGCTTACGTACTGCTCGAATTGCGCTCTCACATTAATTGTCTCATGCCTATCTGTTAGGCATCCGCGTCCGCGTAGTTACCAGCCTTATCAAGCCTCCATATTCTTCTAAGTCCATTTTCTTCAAATAAAAAACGTCGTGAGGTTGATGATGTTGCCAATTGGTCCAATTCACTAAGATGGAGGTCATTCAGACATTCCGTATCAGTGTATGGGTCATAACGTTGAGCCTCTTCAAGCTGTTGACGAACGGGTTTAATGGTAGGTCTTTCCTTTGGCAGAATTTTGAGCATGTCTTCAACAGTGCTCTTCAATTGCCTCACAAAGAGGCTATCAGGTTGAGGTAGTTTTTCAATTACCGAGAAAACCTCCTCGACATTTTTCGCGATTTCGCTTTTGCGGGGTACCTTTGGGCTCATTATAACCTTCCAAAGGTCGCGCAAGCCGGCTTGATCCGAGAGAAGAAGCACTAAGACAAGAGCAAAACAGCATCCGAGGGCCCACATATCTGATTTTACCGTCGGCCCCTCGCCTTCGACTTGCTCAGGGAACATGAATTTTTAGTGCCGATGTTCTTTATATTACCGGTATGGGACCGTCCGCTGAGGCCAAAGTCCGTAATGATTGGGCGGACATAGTATCCCTCATCCTCGTTTTCGGCCAGAAGTAAAATGTTATACGGTTTCAGATCATTGTGTGTGATGGGCGGTTCGTAGCTGTTGTGTAGGTGTTCCAGGCCGTCTAGACATTGTAGGAGGATTGATGGCCATTGACCAAGCGTGTTTGGTTTGTACCATGGCCTGAAATGACCTTCCAAGACATCTTCGAGGAATCGGTGAAGAGACACTGGCGCCCACAGTTTTGTGGCAAAATAGACGATACGAGGGTCTGAAATGTAAAACGCTTCAACCAATCTCAAGAGGTTTCGATGTGGAACAATCTTGTGAAGAATGGCATGCTCCGCCGCGATATCCACGCATTGCCCCTTATCTTTGATAACGATCTCTTTCAGTGCGAAGAAATTCTGTCGACCAGGATGAGAAGAACTTGGGTCATAACACTTGATAGCTTTGTACACGGTCGCAAACCCTCCTACGGATGGCTCCAGGTTCGCATCAATTTGGTAGGGACCATAGCGCCCTCTGGTGGCTGGAAATTGATCGGAATAATACACTAACAAGTTTTTCTGCTGTCGACTAATATTCATGAGCTTGTAACCTACTACAAAAGGTCTGTGACTTACCTCATCCACCAAATTGTCTGTGTGTGCTAAACCCGTGTGCTGTGGGTCTGTACCAAGCAGGTTTGCATACTTTGTCCACTCGTCAAGCGGAGAACGAAAAATTTTACCTTTGAACAGCTTGTGTATTTCCTTCAGTCTCGTCATACCCTGTTCTAGATCATCTGGAAAATGAAAGGCGCAATTTGCAGATATTTTGTGATGCGAGCCTCTTGTGGTGTAACTTCCATCTCTCAAAATTAACCAGCAAAGTTCGCAGGAGAGCTTACTACACCCGATGTACCAATGAGCGTTCGCACGTCCGTGCAAGATCGAGAGCATTTGAAGCTCACAATGGAAGTAAAGTTCTGGTGGATTGTTCGTCTTCCTCAGTTCTTCCAGTGATTCGTCGATACCTAGTCTGGTTTTCTGCCATTTCCAAGCCATCAAGACTTGCATGATGCCACTTATATCAAGCTTGGGACTTGGAAGCTCTGGCTTTCTGATGACGACGATTCGAATGTTGGTCCAGTCCGGGTGTTCGCGGAATGCAAGAAAAGCATTCCACATTGATTGCGGCATCCCCAGCATCTCGATCGCAGCTACAATCTTTCGATACGGTCTCACCTCATTACCTCGGGAAATATCTAAGCTTGGAGCCCGATTGAAGAAGAAGTAGAATGTTTCGAAGATTTCGGTGGCCCCATCATCTTGTTGCCCTCCTTTCAATTTGGCCGCTAGGTCCACCCGTTCCCGTATCATACTCCATTTTTTATGGAATGCATATAACGCGTCCGGGCCGCTAAAGTGTCTTGAAGTCTCCATTTCGGCGTCGCCAATCTTTTTCCACAGCTTTTCGACCTCCTGTGCATAGTAATTGATGCGACTCTGCCAAAAGTTTACCATCCTGATCCACATTGTGTCGTCATGCTCCGAAGCTTCGGCTCCACTGTCTGTTCTCTTGTTAAGCCAATTTTCAAGGCATTTCACGAAAGCGAGGTCGGTATCTCGAAGGCCGTCGTTCTTGGCAATATAAATCGAGCATTCACCGGCATCTTCAACAAGACCGGTTGTAGTGACATGCTTCTGTGTATTACGTTTCTTCGTGTGAGCACAAAGCAATGCGAGGCGATCAAGGAAGATTTTGACTTGTTTCTCCGATTCCTTTTTCAATATCTCTCTCTCGTCTACATAAGCAATGTAAGCTTACGCAATTGAACATGATTCTAATCCAGACCTTTGTCCTGTTGTCTTTGCGTGATGTACAACAGATAAACCGCAGCATAAAATTGTTGTTCCGTCAGAGTCGAGCCAAGTCGGGACCAAACGCTTGTCGTTGGAATTGAAAGACTGACTTCCTCAGGCATGATAAGCAGGCTGTCTGAAAAGCAGTTTTCTTTAGTAATTTAGAACGAAGAAGGTATGATGTGAGAGGAAGACATCGATAGGACTAATCGAAAGGTATCTTGTTAGATGCGAAGAAAGCCGATGGGCAGATCGTTTGCAAGGGAATTCAAAAGGCTCATTTCAAAGGGAACCTGAAGTGTGATCTTCCCCGCTTCCTTCTGAGAAAGGCATAGGCTCCTACTCCGTAGAATGACAAAAATCAAAGACGACACATTGATAATTAGACGCTTGCGATTGGAGACAACATCCTTGATTCAAATTCACATCGGCATCTCTCTGGCATGGGGACGAAGGGGATCTGCTATGAGCCGAGTGGCATGCAGGCATAATGAATGAATAAAGAGAGTAGAGTGTGGAATGTATCTTCCTTTTCTTAAAACAGTGCGACGGTGCTTACCTTTTTACAATTACGAGCAGTGCAAGCCACCTATGGGCATTTTACATAAGAAAGTTCCGTAGACCAGTGCAAGGACTGCCTTCCTTGTGCTCAATACAGTTCATTTCCTTACTCCACGAGAACCAACCTAGACTACTCATAATTGAGTTAAAGGTACCTGTGTTAGGAGATCGCAACACAGGACACGTAACTTCTTGCTAGCCTCCTGTAATTTTCTGAATCTTCTCATATTCATTTAGAAAGTCTTCTTGCAATATTAAGTATTATAGGTTAGCAAGTCAACGTTGATTTAAAGGAAATAATTACCCTTACGCTAACCTAGCGCAGAATACTCTTGCCGCTTGATGTGTATATCGGATTCTCAAACTTTGTCGTTATTGACCATACCGGCATAAACCTCATAGAAGGATTCCTAGCACCCAGGCTGTACCTTGGTGTGCTTGGCAGCAGGCTTGGCGAAAACAGGTTGGCAATTTTAGCCGGGGGGAAACAATCCATTTCTGGCATCTCGTATATACGCCTTTTTGGCGTCCAGGGGGCCAAAATAGGCTCTCAGCCGTACGCTCCCACCGGTGCTCCTTCATGAATCCTCGCTGCCCCCCTGTGCTCCCCCAGTACTCCCGCTGCGGCCCCTTGCTCCCTGTTTGCTCCTCTCAAGGCAATTTTATTCTTCTTCCCGTCCCGGAACGGTAATTTCCAGTTTTAAGTTCGGGGTGTATATAATATATATATATATTATATACACCCCGAACTTAGGATTGGAAATTGCCGTTTCGGGTCGGGAAAGGGAGCAGGGCTGCTTTAGAGGGAGCAGCGAGGGAGCAGCGAGGGAGCAGGAGGGAGCAGGGGGGAGCAGAGGGGGAGCACGAGGGAGCAATAAGGGAGCAAGAGGGAGTATTTTAGGGCAGTACAGGGGCGTAGCAGGTAGGAGCCTGAAATAGCTCCCTCGTACCCGGCTATAGCTGCTCAGGTTATTAATAACAATATTTTGTCGCCTAGTTTAGCCTACTACTACGTAAGCTCCTCCAATTTCGCTAGTCGATAACTAGCTAACGGCTCTTAGCGTTATCCTGTACCAATTTTCGGAAATATTATAATAAAAGCTAATAAGTATATTATATCTGGTATAGATTATTAGGGTACGTTCCAGAAGCTTCCAATAATAATTAGTTTCCAAATATAAATAAAGATAAGAACGAAATCGATTTCCTGTATAAAAAAATAATAAATTTTATTAATAATTTCCTTATTTAACGCTTATTCAATATCTTTTTATATAAAATAATTGAATATAAAATATCCAGATAAGTAAAAGGAATAGAAAAATAGGTACCGTTATATAGCTCAACTATATATTGCGAGATTATTAATAACTCGAATTTCTTTATCCTTGAACTGTTCCTTAACAAGCAATTTATTATATAGAATTTTATTAAAATAAGATTTTTAATAATTTTATCTTTTCCTTCTTAACGCTATTAGTATTCTCAGAAACCTAACTAGACTAGTTATAAAGGGATATTCTTTCTTTATAATTATATCGAATTCTAGCCTGCCAGTTGGACTAACGAATCTATTATAGCTAACCTAAATTTGCTCGTATAATAAGCGAAAATATAATCTTAAAAATTAATAAATTGAAAGATACTCTTCGTAGCTTTTTAAATAAAGCTAACCTGCAAATAAATTAAGCTATATAACGAAAGACGAATAAGGTTAATATTTAAGTATTACAGGAATAGCGCAAAACGAGAGATCTTCTAATATATATATAAATATACTAATACGAAGTAAATAAATATATAAGGTAATTATCTTGTACTGGCATATAAATAGTAGTAATATATAAACTTCGTATAAGCTTAGTATTACGTATTCGACTGTATTAATATTTTTTATACTTATAACTTAATAAATAGGCCGAAGAAAGGAATTTAAATATTAATTTTTTGGAATATATACCGTATAGGCAAAATCGGCTGTAATTAGTAAATACTTTGGCTATATTTCTACCTCAAAATATTCGTTAATACTTATATTACCGAAAAGCTCAAAGGTAGGCTAAAAAGTATCCGAATTACGATTAAGGGTATTTTAATAAACAAAGTACTTTATATTTTAATAAATATTATAATTATAAAATATAAGTACTAGCGGACGCTTAATTTGTCGCTCTTGCTTATTCTTTAATAATAATTTACGCTCCTATTCCTCCCGAAGCGTTGCGTTATTAAATAATACTAGTTCGAATTCTTGATACTTGGCCCGAATAACTTCCAACTACGTCTTACGTTTCGAGAGTAATTCGTCTTCTATATTATATAACAAAACTTGCTCTTTAAATTATTGTATACCAAATCTGTATCAATCCTGGAGAGTTTGCGTCTTACTTTCGAATAACGACTTTACAGTCTCTAGAGTAACGTCTTTACCTCGACCGTTTAAAGAATCCGATTATACTATATAGCAACGCTAATACCTTATCCTTTGTATCGCCTACAACGGAATATATTTTTTTATAGTATTATATATTTCTCAAATATTCTATTATAATATATTAGCTATCTTAATAATATTGCGGTAGGTTTTGCCGCTGTAGTAGATAATTTTGCGTTCAACTTCTATTAGCTTATAAAATATAACTAATTGACCTTTCCCTAGCTTCCGTATCCGTATATATATTATTTAAGTTAATAGTAAGAAATATTATTAATAAAATTAGGTTATACCTTATACAAGTCAATTCTTGATAAGATCAGGCCTTAAAGTTATAATAGCCCGGTAATTTGTCGGTAGCTTCAAATCCGTCCCTCGTATATAGGCTTTATCAAAGTATACCAGATACTAGTCTATCTGTTTCGCAAAAGGGGAAATTATTAACGGTTCTATAATACCGTTACGGCTTAAGATTGATAGTTCGTTATAATCGTCGAAAAATATTACTGCTTGGGATTCTGATACCGGAATATACAAGAGCTATAATTGTATAACTTTCTTATTCTTTTACTCTAAAACTTGAGCTCCTATATCGAGAATAATACGTACTAGCGGCTCTGACCTGATAATTATTTGCAGCAAGGACTCTATATTAAGGCTTTCCCTTCCAGACTCTTATATAGTATATTTAAAAGAGTTCTTAGGCTATAATAGATAATCAAGTACTTTAGTATTTGTATAAAGCTATAGCAAGAGATTATACTAACTAATAAACAATAATAAAATATATCTATTATTATTTATTCTATTAAAACTTATTGTTAGGTAAAATTTCGTATACGCAATATTCTAGCCCGAGGATAACAGCTTTTATAGAAACTCCTTTATCTCCTTCAGAAATACGATATATAATATATAAAAATCGATAGCGCTTTTGGCGAGTCGTAACAGAAGGAAAATTTTCTGAGAATATTAAATAGGGTCGATTAAATTAATATTAGCTAATTATCGAAATACAAATAGTAATTCAGGAGTATCTTTAACCTAACTATTATATTCCTCCTAGATATAATCGGACAAAAGCAGCTTTTCGAAGGCTGTATATAACTGTTTATCCGAAAGGCTACTGTAATAATAACTAAGACAAGTTAAAACGATAATAATATCGGGGTAGCTGAACTTAGCCTGTATTACTAAATTATCCTTTATACGATAAAGTATAACAAGTATAATCCGTAAAAGGTCTAATCCGTAATTAACGTATTATCGTTTTTACTACAGATTAAATATTAGGACCCTATTAACAATCAGGCCTTTGAGAAGAAGCAGGCTCCTTTTTATTAAGTTAACCGCAAAAACGTAATATTATAATAGCTCGATATTAGCTTTGCTTATATCGAGATCTATAAGGAACCTGAACAAAACAGCTTATATATATTGAAGGAGATTCTATATAAATACTCCCGGTAAATCTATATTATAAACTTTTCTTATTATTATCTTTAGAAGTTTATTAGCAGCAGAAATATTTAGAATTCGGATATAAAGGAAACTCTCAAGGTATATAAACCGTAGCTCCAAGCCTTACGGGAAGATTTGAAGGACTAATTATATAAAGCGGCTTATAAGTCCTAAAATATACTCGATAATAATCTATTAGTCTAGGCTGAACTTAATTATATATTAAGTATTTATTACGTAAATAAGCTCGAACTGGATACTTAAGATCTTATTACTTTTATCGAAGATATTTTACAAGTTATTATTTAGCTAATACTATATTTTAATCAGTACATTACTAAGCTCCGATTTGCTAAATAGAAGTTATTCGAGGTTTATTAACTTAAATAAAAGGAGATATTCTAGCTGGATAAATAGTACCTTATTAATATATATATATTCTTTATATAGGTTTCGGATTTACCTCGCTTTATATACGTCTAACCGGATTGACCGTAAGATCGGTATATAAAATATATATCTGCCGATTATACTACCGAGCTTCTTTAGTAGTATATAGAATATCTAAATTAATAATAATTTGAGGATAATAATCTATATAAGCTTCTTTTTATCTGCTAGAGCTACAGCTACAATAGGAATAATAACGGATAACTTTCCTTCGCCTATATTTAATTACAAGATCGAATTTGTATTAAATAATAATAAAATTATTTCCTAAACGATTTGAACTTATACCTATTAAATCGAGATATTATTTTCGATTTCGAAAAGTAATTACTCCGGATAATAAACCGGGTTCTAATTTCGATAGCTTAGGTTACTAAATTCGCTTAGTAGTTCCGAGTTATTTCCGATATATACCAGGAGGTACTCGGCCTATTACAGATTCGAAATAGCTACTTTATATTTAATCAAAGAAGCTTTCTAGTTATTACGTAACGAGGCTACTTTATTACCCGCTAAATATTAGAGGAGCAATATAGTTAATAAGCGGGGCTATATTTTCGCCTGCCAGGCTAGCCAATATATTATAAACGTTTCTGCCTAGAAGTATTAATAGATCGTTTAATATATATTATCGATATAGGTTTTGTATAGCGTTAGATAACTTGCTAGTAATAGCTTAAATACCTTTATTAATCCGCTGAGTCTGCCTTTTATACCGCTATAAAGCGAGTCGAAGCTCTCTAATAAGTTATTAGCGTATTGATACTTATAGCGACCTAAAGCTTTCGATAATAAATATATTAAAAATAACTTAAGTTCGTTATAACTCCCTATATCTTTATCTTGCTATTTAATCTAGGAATAAAATTTTTTAAAATAAATCGAAGGCAAGCTAGGAGCCGCTCTCTTTATAATATTAATAAATTCGATATAATTCCGCCTTCGATAATAATTATAATAAGGCTCGGAAAAGGAATATTTTAATAGACTTTAATCTCCGGTATTTAAATCGTCCAGAATATTTTGTATTTTGTCGATAAATTCTTTAAACTTAATATTGCGATATTAGCTTCGAAACTAGATCCGCGTATTATTTATAACCTCTTCTATAGAAATATAAATATCGAAATTAAGACTTACTAGATTGCAAATATTTGCTTTAGGCTACTAGCTAATAAGAGCGTCCGTAAAGTAATCGATATATTCTTTTACTGCTACTTAGTATTTATCCCTTCGATATTAATTAATATTTATAAATATTTTATAAGAGAATTAAGGTAAGTTAGATTCCGGGCATAAATAGAACAGACGGCCCTTATTATTAATTATATTTATTAATTTCGCTTTATCCGGTCTGTAGCTATACGATAGTTGGAAAGAAGTAAAACTAGGTAGTCTTATTATACGAAGTTCGGGGACCGTTACGAAAGTCAGAAGTATCTGAATAAGCTCTTATTTCGCGTATTAAGAATAAGTCAAAGTAAATAGAAATATTATAATTCTGTATTTATCTTTATCAATTATATTATAAGATAAAGCGTTATATAGCGTATACTAGTCTTTGGGGAGGTACTCGGCTAATAGATCCAGTTATTTCGTATCATAGTCGAGAGGCAAGGAATCTTTTTTTCTATAATCTTAAAGTAGTTCTTCTTATAATTTAATTTTATAAAGCAATCGTAAACAGTTTCTTACGTTTGCAGATTAATTATTGACTAGCTTTACAATATAATAAACCTAGGACTTATATATATTATTCGAGATTTGGTCTCGGGCGATATAGACAATATTATAAGTTATTATATAATTTTCTGCCCCAAATTCGTATATACGATATACAGAATCCCGAATAGCTGCCCTTTCAACTAAATATAGGTCGTTATAAATATTTATATCTAGAAATTCTACTAGTTTATTATAAAATAAACTGAATATTTTCGTTTAATCAAAAATTGACTATATAAATATATAGAACAAAACGTATTACGAAAGTAGAAAGAAAGTCTCCTATTTTACCTCCTATATTACTCGGAAGTACCGCGGATAATATTAATAATATAAGGTTAATCGCGTAAGTAGTAATAACAGGTCAACTTTTATTTGATCAAGACGGAGAAAGGACCGGATAAAGGGCGATCCTAATATTAAAAGGGTTTCCTTAATACTAGTTCGATTGATAAGCCTGTCGGTTAGGCAGTAGGTTATAATAATATAGAGATAATATTTGAACAGCTTGTTCTTTAAGTTATTATTATTAATAAATCGCCCGATTTGACTATTAATATAATAGAGATAATACGAAAGTTGTTATATTAACGTATTAATATATATATATATATAGGGGCTGTCAGGCTTGAATACAATATTGCTATAAAGGATAATAATACTACGCGACGAGTTATTAATTCCCTAAAGAATAAGCTTATTAATTAGTCCGGTTAGAGTACCGAAAGATTGGTTTATATCTACGGATATATTATAGAATTGCTTTGATTCAAGTTATATAGTACCTTTTTTTAAGAAAAAGTTAAGCTTTAGTTATAGCAAGTATATTTCTAATACTTCCGTCTTATAGTTGAGTATAATATATATATAGATTGTATTTTCTAATAGATTTAGGACCGTTGATACCGCCTTTGCTATAAGTATATAAATATCAATTAATCTCGATAATTTATAGAGTAATAAGTATTCCCCTCGGCTGCTGAACCTTATCTACTAGTTCTATAATATAAGCGTTTAAGGATTGAATAACGGTTACTATTCAACGAAGCCCGTCTCAATATCTAGCTAATATACGTAATCGTTAATAAAAGCCTATAGAAAGTCGCTATTTAAAGTATATATTAAGAGAAATTCGTAGATCTATTTTTGTTTTTTAGCCCGGATAATAAGTTCGGAGTCGTATATATCGAAGTATAATTATTATAATATTTATTAGCAATACAAATAGCTCTGTTATTATATAATTCTATCTACTAAAAAGCAGAAAAAGAAAAGAGAAAAGAGAGTATTTACTTAATAATTAAATAACTTATTCCGAGCTTCAAAAATTATTTTACCTATAGCTAACGGGATAATATCGAGAACTTTCTATTATATATATTTATTAATTAGCCTTCGTTCTTTGCTTAATTAGTTAGGATATATTACTTTGCCAAATAATCGACGGAAAGTCAGATATAATTCGTATAAGTAGGGAAATCTTATAAGCGATAATCTATTAATAAGCAAATTTCCCTCTAGCAGGTTATAATAGACTAGTATCGATAAAGGACCGCCTTTATTCGATATCTCGGTTACGAGTTATCGCTTGCTAGGGATTTCTAAAGTCGTTTATAAAGATCCCGGTATATAACCCGCCTAAAGCTGATTAATTGTCCTATCAAGATCGTTATATACTCTTAGAATTCGCTTACGTAGGAGTAGTTCGAGAATATATAATAGCCTCCAATATTATCGTAATAGTATTTTTATTGGTATAGCTAAGTCGTCTATTACTATTAAGTATCGATCGTATATAATAATCGAATATTTAATTACGACCGTAATATCCTTATCCGATTCAAATAAATAAGAAATATAATATAAATCGATATCAAATATTTTATAATAAGTTAAAGTTATTTTAAGTATCCGGGTATTCAGAATTTTTAGTTCCTCCTCCTTCTGTCTTCTTTGTAACTTTTGGCCTAATTCGCAGGTTCAGTATAACAAGATTACTTGTACTTGTTGTAAAAAACGGTAATAACCCTCTTAAACCGCGTTACAGATAAAGAAGGAAAGCAGTCGAGCTATAAGAGCGATAAAAGTATATACCGCTATAATACCCTGCTAGTTGCCTTCGATCGTTCTGACTATATTATTTAAGGCCGAAAGTAATAATCTCCTAAACTCCTCTTCTTCAAGGTCGGCGTAAGATTCCCGACGTACGTCTCTGTTGCTTTTTTATTGATTGCATTGCTTGTATTTAGAAATCTATCAGAGGAGATCTATCTAATATACAAAAACAATAGTTGTTTAGAACTATCTAGATAGCTTTATAGAAGTTTCTATATATACAAATAGGAATAATATATAAACTATATAAATAAGCTAATAAGGCTCCTTTATTCAATACTCCCCTAAGCCCTTCTTGACTATTCCTTTGATTAGGAAGAAATAAGGCTTTTCTATTATAGACTGTTCTATTACTTAATACTCCTTCTTTATATTTATTATTTAAATAAACTTGGTAAACTTTATTATTATTAATAGCTTTATAAGGTTATTAGCTACTATTTTATAAGTAGAAATATAATATATTTCGTTCTCCGGTAGAATTCAGGGTTGATGAATATAAGAAGATTTTGCTTTATAATTATAAATATAATAGTCCTATAGGAAATAGCCTTTATTACTAAAGTAAAGGTTTTGTTATAATCGATTCTATACTATTAGTAATATTTATAAATAACCTATTATACTTTATACTGGAGTATTCTATTATTTTTTATTTTAATCTTAAAGATTTATTTTCTAATAAGGGCTTTTTATATATTTAGGGCTATTAGCTCCTAAATCTTATTCTTATTTAGCAAGTCTATTTTAGATTAGGTTATTTAATATTATTATATAGCGTTTGGAAATCTTAATATTTCCTTTATAATTTTTGGTTTATAATAATATTAGTTTAATATAATATCCTAATATAGGCTTGAAAATATTCGTATTATATAAATATAAGATTTTGGAATCAGAAAAACGTTTTTTTGAGTCTTTATATTAAATTTATTACTAATTATAATTAGGAAAATATTCGTATTATATATTATAATAATATTATTTGCTAATCGATAATTCCTCCTATTATTCCTAATCCCTAAATAAGGCTAAAAACCTTTAAGAACTTTTAGCTTCTTAAAAAGATAAGGATTATTTAGAGTAAGAAAGTCGTTAGATTTCCCTGGCTTTTTATCCTCCCTTGAATTATTATTATTCGAAGAAATCTTATTTTTAAGGATATCCTTAGAAGGAACGTCTTTTTTAGGAAACTCGTATTATATTAACTATTTATTATCTTGTTTGCTTTAAGGGAAAAAAGCTTTATCTTTTTAAATATCTTTTATTAGCTTATAAATATTATTCTTATTTATCTTTATATCTTTGTTAATAATAACGTGTTTCTTTAGTAAATCGTAAATTCGATAATTAAATCTTTTATATCTTATTAGAATACCTTGCTAGAATCTCTTATCCAATTTATAATATTATAATATCTTTGAAATTAATATTTAATACCGGCTTCCCAAAATCCTAAAATAAAAGATATTTAGCTTGGTATTATTAAAAGTTTTATATAAAATTATATTATTAAATATCGTAATTAATAAACGATTCCGAATATAATATACCCTAATTATTATTTTAGCCTATAAATATTTTGGTAATTTCTTAGAAATCAGGATAAACCTTATTAACTTTATAAGGGTAAGGTTTTTTCTCTTAGACTTCTTATTTTATTATAATATATATATAACAAATAATATTTATTTTATCCTTTATTTTTTGAAATATCTTTTAAATAAGTTATTATCGAATTCTGTTCCCTAATTACTCCGGAATTCTTTCAACTTTCTCCCTATTTATCGTTCTATTATCTTTACCTACTCTACCGTTATATAGAAGGAGTTAGAGGATTTGTATTTTATTAAATAGACTTTGGTAATAAAAGTTATATCGTCGATTAAAATCAAATACCCCGTTTTTTTATATATAATATAGGAATAAGGCTCCTTAAAATTTATATAGATTTTTTCGAGAACTTCTTTTGCTCGTATTATTAATTTCCGATTAATCTTTTAACTTTATTTGCCTTTTATATAATCTCCGTAAATATATTTTAGAAGATCTTTTTTCAAATTTATTCTAATAACTATTTTCGAATATTTTTGAAAATTCGTAAATCCTATATATTTTAGCCTCTTATATTATAATTTATATTGCTCGGGTAACTTCCCGGAACTATTTACAAAATATTAAAAATTAAAATTATTAATATAAGGGGTAAATATATAGTTTTCGTAGATTTTATTAATATTAATTTAGAATACAATAGCTTGTTAAAGCGTAGGATTTAATCCTATTTGACTAATCTAATAAAGCTAGAGCTTTATAAATTTCCTAATTTAATTAGCTCCGTATTATTTATAAATCTTTAGCTAATATAGTTTATCTTTTATTTTATTATAATTAACTATCTTATTATTTAGAATAAGATAAATATCTTTTTCAAGCCCCTTAAGGAGTATATTACCTCTATTTATTATCTATTTTACTATATTAATAAGATTCTAGATAATAGGAGCGTAAATAATATTCCGAAGAATTAGCTTAATCATATTATTATCTAATTAGTTTAATTCCAAACGAATATCGCTTCTCCCTTAGATTCTACTTATTTTATTATATATAGTCTTTAGCTTATTATTAATTATTTAGTAATTAAAGAATAAGCTCTTATTAGGGCTATAATAGTTAATATAACTAGAATCCAGTATTTAGCCGTTGGCTAGTACGCTTTCTATATTTCTAATTAATATTATATTTGTTAAAGGAAAGACCTCCTAAGGGGCCTTATAAATCGGCTTTATATCTATAATTTATATCGAGTAATTAATAATTTCTATCTTTATATCGTTCTTATCGGATTTTATATTAGATTCGTTCTTTTCCGGCTTACTCCTATACGCCTTTTTAAAATATCCTTTCTTCTTATATTTATAGCAGTTATAATCTTTGAATTTATAATTATTCTTTTTATAACCGTTTCTTCTATAGCAAGAATAGGATCCCTTTTAATCTTTAGCCTTAGAACCTTTATTAAAGCCGTCTTTTCCCTTTTTCGTTATTTTTATATTATTAGTTAAAGAATTTTTCTTTATAACTTGTTCTTAATCTTCAAAGCTCTTTATAATATCTTTATATTTTAGGTTAGTTAAGGAAGCTTTATTCTGGAATATTATCCGATATTAATTTTAACTAGATCTTAAATTATTAATTAATATTAATAGGACTATTTTTTCAATTGTTATATTAAGATTCTTTATCTTTATCGCTATTACTCTAATTTTAATAGATATATCGGAGATTCCTTTCGACCTTAAATATATTATTTCCGTTAATCTAATAAAGATATTCTATTTTGCAGTTAGGCTAATTAATATATATTTAACTTAAAGTACTTGCTATTTCTTAAATAATATTTTCTTATTTATTAGGTTTAGGATCTGCTAGATCTTAGGGGAGTATATAAGGCTTATCTTTATCCTAACTCGCTTATCTTTCCTATCTTATTCGCTTTAGGAGATACCTTAATCCTTATTACTTTAGGTATTATCTCTAAGGTATAAAAGGTTTTTAAAGATATACTTATTTAAAGAACAGTCTATCAGGGTATATATAATATTACAATATTATTCCTTTTAATTATCTGCTCCTTTTAGCTTCTAGAAAGACTATATTATTCTGCCTTTATCGACTATAGCGATAAGGCTTTAAGGGCTTGAAAATATAATATATTTTAGAAAATAATATTATTTAATAATATATTAAAGGCTCCCAGGCTTATAACCTGTTGCTTTTTTATTAATTATATTGCTTATATCTAGAAATCTATCAGAGGAGATCTATCTAATATACAAGAACAATAGCTATTTGGAACTATCTAGATAGCTTTATAGAAGCTTCCATATATACAGATAGGAATAGTGCATAAGCTGTATAAATGAGCCAACAAGGCTCCTTTATTCAACAATAGCTATTATAAGGATTAAAGTAAAGAGACTTTAATTTATATTTTACTCTACTATATCGAAAATTTTGCTTCAATCGATCGATAGTCCGTTATATACCGCTTGGAACTCCTTACGACGAAAATATACGTTATCGAAAATAAGAATAAGTTCTTATATATTCGTATTATTCTAGAAGTCTTTATCCTTTACTTTATTATTATATTAGACTTCGCCTGAATATATAATAGCCGTATTACTTATATAAGGAGATAAACCGAAAATATATCAAAGATTACCTTTTCTTTTAGTAAAGTACCTTCCCTTTTGGATATTGGTATAAATAAGGGTTATTTTTAATTAATTATATTGCGGGAAAAGATATTATACCGCGAATACTATCGCTCCGAGATTATTAAAAAGATTATCGACTTATTAAATACTATACCGCTAGATCTTCTATTCGTAACTTATAATTATAATAATTAATTTTACCGGTATAATACTATCAGATTCGTTAAAATACTTAAACCTATAGGGTATTATTAGATTGTTATAACTTACTACCTTGCTATAAAGTATATAGTTTACGATCCTCCTCCAGAATATACCGATAGACAAGGTTATTAAGCTAGATACTAGCTGTTAACAAAACTTTATAAAGGCCTATATAAGCTTCTGTTCTCCCTGCTATTATAATAGGACCGCCTATAAGTCTAATCTTGCGGTATATTATAACCGCCTTATTAATATTAATCTTTTCTTACTTCTATTTAGGAAAAGACCGTTTCCGATAATCTATCTTTTTATAGAACTTACGCTCGCCTATTCAACTTTAACCGTAATATAATTTATAAGCTATTTAAGGATCCTCGGATTTAAGGAATAGCTATTCTAACCCTATTATATAATAAAGGGATTATATTAAAACTAAATATAATTAAGTAAATTAGATATTTATAAATAGTCCGAAGGGCGATATTATATTACTAATTATAAGAATATATCAAGAATATCGATATTTACTTTAAAGAAATATTGTCTTTTATTATTATTAAAATATATTTTATATAACTAATTATATAAAGTAATTCGTTCGGACTCGAGGTCTTTTAAAAGTCAGAATTAAATATCTCGTTTTGAATCGTAAACTCGAAAGAAAAACAAGCTAACGTTAATAACTTTATAACAAGCCTATTGCCAAAGAATTATAGAAAAGGAAATTGATATTTACGTACTAATAACTCTTATAGGAGGAAGATCTTCTTTCTATTCTTCTAATAAATTTCCAAATATCGAAATTTATTCTTATATAAAATTATCTTTATTCGGTATAAAATTATCAAAAGAAGGGTATTTAACGATCAGCTCGAATATCTTTACTATTTATTAATAGAAATCTTAAAAGGCTATAAAGAAGGCGTAATATTATATAGCCTAAGCTTTATATTATTACTTATAAGTTTTAATAAGAAGTTAAAATAGCTTTAAAGGCTCGAAAGATTAGAAAATAATAAATTTAATATTATTATTTAAGCAGAAATACTTCTCCGAAATCGATAAGCTTTACTTAATAGTTCTTGAAGTCTCGTACTACAGAGAGAAATAATATTAAAAGGATAAGATATTTAAGGATTTATACAGTTAAGGATTACCCGAGTAAGGCTATTATATTATTAATTTTAAGCTTACTTAAAATACTCAGAAAACCTATATCGGATTGATATAATATCGTTATATTTACGAAAATAATATTACTCGGATATAAATCTAAAAGTTTACGTTAATTAATATATAAAAAGCGAGCAAAAGGCCTTTAATAGGAGCTTAATTATAACTTACCCTTATATATAATACCGTTAATATAAATATAAACAAATATTTATATAATTTGCTTTAAAGCCTCTCAAGTAATTTTGCTAAGCAATTTATTATTCGAATATAATTTAGCTTCAGGTAGAATACTTAGCCCAAATAATTTAAAGACGAAATATTAATAAGTATTATTAAAATCTTCGTATTTAAAACGATTTAAAAGTTATATAATATACTTCTTTCTAAGATAACTAGCCGGTTTATATAATAAATATTCGAGGATTTGGACCTCGTAATTATTATATTATAATTCAGAGATTAATATCTTTATAGCAATATAACGGGATAGCCTATTCTGAAATCAGCTTAAGCTATTCTACGGAATCTTATATATATAAATTAATATTAATATATATTTATAATAGGTCTCTTATAAGCTAAACAGTTATATAATTACCTTAACCTAATTTATAAATAATTTTATATTTCCCGTTCTTAAATATATTTTTTAGGTATATTGGATAATATCCGCCTTTCCGATACCGCTTTAATAGTTCGGTATTTATCTTATAATAGAGAACTCTATTCTATTTTGCTAGAGACTTTATTAAATATAACCTAAATATTATCTATTTCCGAATCTAAGTAGATTTTAAAATCGGTCTCGAATATAGTAATTTTCTTAATAGTAGTATACGCTATTTAAAAGGCGATAAATATAATATATAATCTTTACCTGAAAAAATATAAGTAAATTGATAATTATATTATTAAAGGATATATAAAGATTCTATCAGATAATAAATAATCCATACGCCGAAAATATTAACTACGAAAAGCTTAATTTAAGCGTATTAGGCGTTAGCCTTTAAGCGGCAGGGTCTTTAATATTGATATATTACTTTTATTTAAATATTAAACTTAAGCAGACTTATATATAATTTTGCTTATATATTTTTAAATAATAATAATATAATATTAAGGCGCGTCCTTATAATTAGGTTCCTTTAATAAATCAAAAATCTAGCGAAACGCTAACTAATCTAGAGCCTTACGTTAATTATATAGAATACGTTCGATTACGAGTATTTTATAGATATATTGATTAAATAAATATATTTATTTTACCTTGAGATTATTACTAAATTGATTATCAGGAATTCGAGATATATTAGTTATTTTAACAATAGATTATATATTACTTTGCGAATAAAGACCGCTCGGTAAGTTATAAAAAAACTAGGTTAAATAATTTATATTTATTATAATAAGCAGACTAAGTAATACGAAGCCTTTTAGCTATATTCTAAGCGGAAAGATAATTCGAAAAATAATAAATTTAAGAAAAAATAAATACTAAGGAGGTTAATAATATATTTCGAAATAAAATAAGATATTCTATATGTATATCCCTAAGGTTTCCAGGATATTAAAGTAATAGGATTGAAGATATTAATAAGGCAATTATTTAAATTTATTTAGCTTAAAACAGGAAGGTATACTTATTTGATCCTTTAATATAAGATTTATATAATAAATCTTTTTATTATCTTCTGTATTGGTTCTCTATTATAATTAATATTATATAAATATTATACTCGGCTTCAATCTGCGAATATATAGCGATCGAAGAAGCAGTTATAATATATATATTATATTTAGCAAATATATATTCTTATCTATTTGATATTGCAGATTATATAATTAGAAATAGAGCCTTTAGGGCTTTATAAGTAAAATTAAATATTAACCTTATTAAACTATTTATATTTTCTATTTTCGCTCTTCTTATTATATTTATAAGCCTTTGTTATACCTATAAATCCTATTTTTATTACCGGTACGATATTTAGGGTTTATTCCTTTATATAAGAGTAATACTTTCTTTTCTAATATCGTTTATTAAAGTATTACCTTTCAGGTTTATATTATAATTTGATAACCTAAATCTATTAAGCTATTAATATTTGCCTTTTTCTATAAGGTTTCGCCCTTCCCGTACTTGTTATACTCGAAGTACTATATTATTATTACTTTCTTTAATTATTATTTAATATTTCTGTATTCGATATTCTCGTACGTTACTTTTATATATATTATTATCTTACCCTTCCTTATATACTTTATCCTCCTATATAATCTTTAGGGCTTTGTCCGCTTGCCTACTGCCTCGGGCTTTATCGTTATAAGCTGTATCCTTATACGCTCTATCCTTGTAGGCTCTATCCTCGTAGGCTCTATCTTCGTAGGTTCTACCCCTATAGGCTCTATCTTCTTGCCCGTTCTTTTGCGTTTGATGTTTACGCCCCTTCTCTTATATTCTATACTCTTGGTCCCTCTCTTGGGCCTTAGGCTTATAGGCTTCCTCTATTAGCCTCTCCTTTTGGCCTTTTATTTATACTCTATCCTATTATAGTCTATATTCTTATACCGGATTATTTTTACCTTTAAATATTAAAATATTTACTTAAATATTACTTTTCTAAATTATATTTATTAAATAGTCTTACGTTTATATTTTAAATATATTTTAATCTATATTTATTCTTCTATATTCGAGCTTTAAAGGAGATAATAATTCAAAATCTATTAATTTTTCTTAACCTTATTTTTATAGCTTTCTTATATCTTGCTTATTTTACTCCTAGATTATCCCTAACTTATTTAGTTTACTCCTTAATATCTTTGACTCTACGCTCTTTTGTTCTTGTTTCTATTCTAATTTATTCTTCTTTAACCTCTTATAATATTTTTCTTATTTATATAGCTTATTAATATTTACTATAAGTCTTTTATATTATTCGTTTTGCCTTAATTCTTGTTTCCCGAGATCGCTTGCGTACTCCGTAAGCTTTTATTATTATTCTTTTTGTTTTTGCTCTTAATTTACGAACTTATTTATAATTATTACGAGAGTATTTCTTTGTTTTTTCTGCTTTTATTCTTATAAAATTAGTTTATTTGCGTCTATTGCGAGTATTTATTATTATTCCTCTTACTTTTATTTTCGATTTAATAGCTCTTTTTCTTTCCTTATAAGAGTTTAATATTATTCTTTTTACTTTTATTTTTATTCTTTAAGGGTATTAGCGTCCCTTATAAGCTTTTGATATATCTATTCTTATTCTTATTCGCCTTTTTTTAATATATTTATATCGGAAATAAGCTTTTGTCTTTATTACTCTTATTATTACTCTTGTTCTTTAAATATAATTATATTATTTATAAGTTTCTATTAATATTATTTTTATTCTTATTCTTACTCTTCAAATATATTTATATCGGATAAGAACTTTTATTATTATTATTCTTTTTCTTAATCTTATTCTTCGAATACGCTTATATTTATTATAAGCTTCTATTAATATTATTTTTATTTTTATTCTTATTTTTTAAATATATTTATATAAAATAAGAGCCTTTATCGTTATTATTTTTGCTTTTATTCTTATTTTCTAATTATACTTATATCGTATACAAGTTGCTGCTAATAAAGTTCGTACTCTTATTCTTACTTTTTAAGTATATTTGCGTTGAATAAGAGTATTTGTCATTTTTATTTTAATCTTTGCTTTTTTTCTATAAGAGTATTTGCGTCTCCCCGAAGCTTCTGTCGATATTATTTTTATTTATATTCTTATTTTTTAAATACGTTTATATCAAATAAGAGTTTTTGTTATTATATTATTATATCTATTATAAGAGTATTTTTTATTTAGAATAAAAGTCTTTATTCCTTTTTTTCTCCCTTTCTATCTTATATTATTATATCTTCTATTTATTCCCTATTAATTTTTATATATTTAACCCTTTATATTTGATTTTTATTTAGCGAATAAGCTAATTAAATTAGATAAAAAGCTAGGGATACTGATTCTCCTATTATTATAATAAAATAATATTATAAATTAGAATTGTCCGGTAGCTTATAGAACTTCAAATATATAAATTTTAATTTAAAATAGGATATAATCCCTTCGGATTATTTATCTTTATTATTATATAAATAAATAATAAATAGAAACTTGCAGTCCTCTTTGTAATTTTGAATATATAATATTTTATATTTATCTTTTCTAGTTTCCCTTGGATCTTCTGTAATAAGTATAGGCTTTTCGTTTCCTTTTATTATTAGTAAATTTATAGACTTTAGAAACTACTTTAAAGTAATAATCTCGAATAACTTAAATTTTAAACGATTAATAAGATTAGTTATCTTACGTAACTTTATTATATTTAATATAATCTTTAGCTTTGCTAAAAGATCCTTTCCGCTAGGTTTTTTTGGGATTCCGCAGTAATAGTATATAGCAAAGGTATATAATTAGCGATATCCTAAGTCAATTTAATAAGTAAAGCTTACTAATATAAGCTTGAATATAATCTCGTTTTTCTATATTAAAGCCGAGTCTATATTTTAATTTATATTAATATAAATCTTCTCTATTGCTATAGAAAGTATTTCTTAAGGATTTAAGTATATCAGTTATTTTAAATAGTCGGCTTATACCTTAAGATATTTAACGTTCTTGAAGAACTCGAATAGAAAAGGAATTAAACCTTTAAAAGATTATAATCTAATTTAAATTCCTTTACGTTTTTGTTGGCTAAAACTGTAAAAGATTTCCCTGCCTAGAAATTTATTACGTAGAATCTTGGTATCTTGCGTTGATACCTATAACGCGATAAGCTATAACGCTTCTACGGTAGCTTAGTCTACCTTGATTATTATAATCTTATTTTGTTAAAGCAAGTTAAATTAAAATTACTTAATATTATAAAGATAATATACGATTTCCTAGCAATTAATAAGTATATTTATATAATTAGCGACGGAACGTATATCTTATTATATCTTATTACGAACAATTTATATATAATACTAATTCTTATCCCGATTAAAAGCGTAGGAATCTCTAAGAAAATATTAAAGGTAACGGTAAATTCCTTATACCGAAGTAGTTGTTTTAAATTTCTAGCTTTATATAAAGAGAAATAAGTCTATTATTATATTTTTAAATTAAATTGCTTTTAGGATTGATAGTTATATATCTTCCGATAGACCTCCTTATTAGAGAGTTTCCCTTTATTTGTATACTTTTTTATACTTAAATAAATTAATATAATTAAGAATCGAAATAGAAAAGATTATAAGGTTTCTAGATTATTCCTCCTAATATAGTAAATAAGAACTCGTTAATTATAATTATATTCCCTAAAAGAGATCTTTTAAGTCCCTCCTTCCAAAAGCTTTAAATACCTTTAGATTAACTGATTTAATATTGGCTTATTTAAGGCCTAGGCGATTATTCCCGGGAGGAATTATTAAGGAGAGTTTAAGTCCGATATCAGAATAGGAATAAAGTATCAAAATTGGAGCAGAGATAAGACTAGGGTATTAAAAGTAAAGCGAAGTACTAGAATTAAAAGCGATAGCTAATAAAGGTTAGAGACCTATTAATTATATTATTATTTATTTTAAAAAATTTATCTTAAGCCGATCCTCTTAGAATTATTAATAAAATTTAATTATTATTAACCTAATATCAACTTATCCTAGCTGCCTTTTAGCCCTAGAAGAATTCTCCTAGAATAAATTCCTTAGGAGAGGCGGAATTACGAAACGTTTTAATACGTTATATTAAATAGAAGCCGGCTATTAGAATTAAAGAAGTATTAGAAATAAAACAAAATACTTGAATTAGAACAAATTATTAATTTTAAAATAGGGTATTAAAATTAGAATAAGGAGCCAAAACTAGAACAGGATATTAATATTAAAATAGGGTATCGGAATTAGAGCAGGGCGATAAAAGGTAAAGCAGTAAAACTATAAAAGATAGCGATATTATTAACTAATAAATAAAAAAAGAAAAATTATATAATAAAGAATAAAGTTTCAAGTTAAGTATAATTAAGTAATTACCCGAACGGCTATATAGCCTAGGCGTTATCCTATTTTTTTATAAAGGAAATTGTAAAATTCCCCGGCAATATACCCTTTTTATAAATAATACGCTACTGGGCGAAATACTTATTATTCTTAATATATATTCTTCCTTTACTAAGCTATATATATCGAACCTGGCTTTATAGGTAAATAAATATCGATTATACGCGTAAATATTTAAAAACTATTAGGCTAATTGTATCTTAGTCCTTCTAAAGGCGTTTAATATATAAGTAAAATATTAATTATAAATTAAGATCTAAATATATATATATTGAAAGTATCCTTAATCTTATAAGCAATAATATTTACGATTTTATATTTAATAAAGTTTAATTCTACTTTCGTAATTGCAATCCGAGTAATATCGTTAAGTATAAACTAAAAGATAAATATAATAGCAGTTTTATTTATAATTGCAATTCCTAGCTAATTTTAAAGTACCTTTTATGCTAAAGTTATTATTAAAATAGAAATTTCAATATTAGCTATTAACCCTTCAATAATAGTAATAGGTATTGTATTCTATAAGTTTGAACGTCTAGCTGTTTCCGTAATAATTATCTTAATAAACCATATTATATTCGATAAGGCCTATTTAATTTAAAGGACGAAGTTCTCGCGATTAAAAGATACTCGAATTATAATTATAAAAGGGATTACCTTTTTTAAATATATAATAATAGATTCTTATATAAGTATTTTAGCTTAGCAGAAGTCAAAGCTTTATCTTATTATAATAACTCTTTTTATATTTTTATTCTATTTTATATATTTAAATATATTTTATAATAAGCTTAAATATATATTTTTTTCTTTATTAAATAGTTAAAAGCCGACCGCCCCTTATAATATAATTAAATTAGCGTTTAAAAAGTAGTATATAAATATAATTTAATATTCAAATATATCCTAAAATACCTTCCTGAACTTGGATAACTTTATAATTATATTTATATTTCTATTATATTAAATATATCAACTTTAAATACTGATTCGGAAAACTTGAAAATAAGGAGATCTCCGTAATTTATTATATTAATTTAAATAAATAATTTAATAATATATATTTAAATAGGAGGAGCAATAGGGCTTTTTAAACTGGAATTAAAAATTATATTTAAAAGGGAACTAAATTCGGATATAATTCCTTCAATATAACAGGGCTTTTATCTTAAATAACTCGAAAAGCGCTTATTCTTGGAATATTTAAGTCTTAATCGCAAAATTCTTTTCCGGGATTAAATATTTTAGCTTTTGCAAATAGCCTACAGGAAGCTTGGCTATATTAATTTTTCTTTTTAAATATAGGGAATCTGGCTATATCAAGACTAGAATATTATTAATAAAGAGTTAATTATTTTATTAATTTAAAGAATAAATCGTTCTTTCTTTTATTTACGTAATCGAAAGTATTTATTAATAATATTGAACCTGGAATAATATTCCGAATTTTATCGTTTATAATTAGCTTTATTTTAAATTGGTAGGTTTTTAATTTAATTAAGTTAAAAAAGATATTAAAAAGATATATTAATTTAAATATATAACTTTAAAAATATAGACAAAGCTCGGTAAGAATATTAACGAAAAAAGCCTAAATATTATTTGGAATTTCAGTTTAAAAGTTACTATAGATTAGTTAATATCGATTAAATCTTATTATTTATATTTATTAAAATTCCGAAATACTTTAAGAAGCAGGTAATATCCGAATATAATATAATATTAGAGCAAAGAGAGTAAAAGAAAAGAATCGATTTTAAATTAAAAATTAGATAATTTTTTCCTATCTTTACCTTTTTAGATTATATTAAACTTCCCTAAATACAAATTATTTAATAAAATTAATAAATAAGTTTTATTCTTTTATCTTTGAATATATTTTAATTATTATAGCTTTGAAAAATTTAATTATTATATTTCTGATTTAAAATATTATATATTTAAATCGGTCTTGGAAAAGATCCGTCCTTTTATCAATTAATAAGGTAAAGTAAGTATATATAAAGTATTAAAGGATAATATTAATTAATCCGAGATATTCTATCTAAATATTTATTATATATAAGTAATTTGATAAGTTAAGTAATATTTATATAATTTTTTCTAATATTAATACGCGGTAATAAGCAACGGCCTTCTTTAAGGCGACGAAATATTCGGGATAGGCGAATACCGCTACTATTTAGAAAAGATAAGAAATTTATATATATTTTATTAAGACTTTACTTCTTTAGAGACGGTAATTAGCAAAATACTTTAAATATTTTATTTATAAATATAAAGGGGATAATTTAAAAAGGGTTAAAATATTAACTTTTATTATTATAAGATTTAATTGCTAAATACTACTTTTATTTTAATTAGAGTTATTTTTATTAATATTAATAATTTAAGTTTCAATTTCTTTAATTTGCAATTTCCTTTATTTTGCTTTTATAAAGTCGAGATTAAATATATAGAAGCAAGGCGTAATATTAACTTATTATAACTTTGAAATTTCCAGATATAATATATTCTTTAATATAATTTATTTACTAGCTTTATAAAGAAACTTCGCTAATAATAATTCGATATAAAATACCCTTAAGTTATTTACTTTGATCGGTATTCTGTTAATAACTTTACTTTAGTTAAGGCGCCTCGTATTCTCTAAAAGCTATATCCTATAGTCCGAGCTATTAGTCTATTAATACGAACTCTAGAAACTTATTAGTTAACTAGACTTATTGAATAAGAGAATATATTTACGCCTTTAATAAAAGGATTTTACGTAGAATAGTCTTGATCGAGTTTCTTATTAATTTACTTTATTTACGCCTTTATAAATTTATAATAATTACCTAAATAATACTTAAGTAATAAGTTATAATAACTTATAATTCGGATCGGAATATTTATTACGATTAGAATCTAATAATCGCTAGGATTATATAAAATAATTATATATATATATTTCCGTCTGATTGGCTATATAAGCCCGTTTAATATTTCCTTTCTCTTTTTAACGTTATTTATATTGAATTCTATATACTTATTATATAAGATTATTATAAATTCGCCCTATCCGAAAAGCGATAAAATATATATAAATAGGAATATTGAAAGCCAATTCGAGGGGAAAAAGAGACTTAAGTCTTTTCTTATTTCTTTTTTTATTTTAGTCTTAAACTATATATTAGAATAATTATTAATAAAAATTAAATTAAGTTTAGCTTTTTTGATTATTTTACCGATAATCTCCGCTTTTAGCTGAAAGTTAAAATTATAAAAGAAATATTAAAAACCTTATTCCGCCTTATTTTCCTGCAAGGAAGGTTCGTATATAATAAGGTCTCGTATTTAATAATTGTAATTTATTTCGAATATATAATCGATTATAAGCTTAGAAAATACCCTTAAGGGAGAATTATTATTAATATATATTATCTTTTTATTATTTTAATATATTATTAGAATTAGCTTGTTCTTAAGCTCGTACCTCGAATTATTAATAGTTAATAATATACTAACGATTAGGAAGATATCAAATATTAAATTTATATTTTTATTAATTATTATTGCTTTTATCTTGTTCAGAGAATTATCGATATCGTAATAAAGGATAATATTAAATTATAAATATTTAATATAAATATTTATTCTCCTTCCCTTTCTCTGTTATTCTTCTATTTTTAATATATATTTAAGATATAATATAATCTTTCCGGAAGCAAAGGCGATCTCGTATATATTATTTTAGCTCGTAAAATAGCTATAATAAGAATACTTAAAGGAGTTAAGGTTATTATATAATTAAGTTATATTATAGTCTTTAAACTCGATATTAGTATTCAAATTAACTTTTATTTCTAATTTATTTAAATTTTAAATATAATATCTTTGGAGCTTTCCGAATCTTTAAAGGACTTAAAAAAAATAATATATATTTATTTAAATTAGATCTTTAGATTTCGCTTTATTCCTTATTTCGATTAAATATTTATATAATTTTTTCTTTCTTTTTTTATTATTAAATATTTCTTTCTCGAAGAGACTTTGATTTATCTTATAAAGGCTAATCTTAGACCGAAAGTCCTGGATAATTATTATCTTAAAATAGTCAAAAATATAAATTAATATTTACCGGTATATCGTAATTGATACTAATTTCAGCGCCTACGAATACGATAATTTAATAAGCCTTGTTTATAATATTAGCGACCTCCTATAGCTCTTGCTTTATATTGTTTATAATATCTCCTAATATTAGTAAATATCTTTATAATAAATAGTTTAGGAGGAAATACTTAGCAGGTTAATTATTAGAGAGGATTCGATATAACTTATCTCGATATCGTTTATTAATATATATAATAAGATATTTTACGAATCTTTTTAGGTAAATATTATAAGACCCGTTATTAAGGAATTTTTATTATTTAGGTTTATTTGATTATTAGAAGTTATAATAATATTAATTTTATTTTGCAGATATATAATTCGAGCAAAGACTAGCTTTACTTTATTATTTAGCAGAGTTATATTAGGTATAGTATTTAGCTGCGGATAAAGGGCCAAAAGTTATATACCTTTTTCGATTTTTTATTCTTTCCTAAAAAGTCGCCGAATCTCCGTCTAAAAGACGTTAATAATCTTGCGATTTAAATTATTATCCTCTTTAAAATTAAATTTATTTAGTAAATTCTTAAGAGAATATTTAAATTTAGAAGAAGCTTAGCAGTCTTTCGAAGGATATATCGGATAGCTTTATTTTAAGAATTCGAGTATTTATTATAAATATTAAGATATTTATAAATAATTCTTTCTTAAAAGAATTCGAATATTTCTAAATATTCTCGGTAGACTTAGAATCTATATTTTGTTAATTTATAATTTAAATTTATAATAATATTTATAATCGGCTTTAAATATTAATATTTATAATAGAGGCTTCTTTCGAATAGTAATATTCAAAAGCGAGCCTTTATCCTATATTCGTTGTTAGTATAATTTGATATTATCGATTTGCTTATTCTGTAGCAAAAAGTTAAGGGAAAAATAAAGAAGGCGAAACGCTCCCGGGCTATATAAATAGTTAATAAGAAAAGATAATTAAATTAACTAATTATTTAATATAAAGATAGAAAATTAAATATAACTAGAATATTAAAGATAATTAAAATTTATTTATTTTATAATAAAGTAAATATAAATAAGGCTATAAAATATATAATAGCTAATTTAACCGTTTATATTTATATTATTTAGAGGTTTAATTATAAGTATAACTCTCAAGATACTCCGTTATAAATATTAACCGAGAATAGCAAAATAGCTTTAGATCTTATTTATTAAACGATATTAGTATTAGAGATATTCTGCGAAATCTTTAAGCGCCCTTAGATATCAAGGTTAGTAAATTTATTACTAATTCTGATATTTAAAACGTAATTTCTAATATAAGCGATTTTATCTTCGCTAATTCTAAAGTCGTCCTTTGGAATCTAGATAATAGGGCTATAATAATTAATTGCCTTATATTTATATTTATACTAATCTATTATATCGAATTCGTTTTATATAAGCTTGTTAATATTTTCTTAGAAATCTTAGAAAACTTCCTTAAAAGGCTTTATTTAGCTATAATAAATATATTATAAATATTATAAATAATCGAATATAAATATTAAAGAGTAATTTTAATTCGATTCTTTTCCTTTATTTTCCTTATCTTTTGGGAAGGTAAATAGATATTTGAGAATTAAAGAAAAGATATTTCTTAGAATCAGTTGATAAATAATCGTTAATATTATAGTAATTATTATAATTATAACTTAATTAATATCAATAAAAATACTCCGATTATTATAAATAAATAAGAAAAGCCTTATTAAATATAGCTCTATTATATAGACTCTTATAAAGAGTTGCTTTAAAGCAGTCAGATAAAGTTAACCTTTAATATTGTAAGGAAAAACCGATATATAAAGTAAATTATAATAGAATATAAATTAAAATAAGCCGAAAATAATAATATTAAATAGGAGTATTAGGGGAATAATAATAAAATATATTAAGCTTAAATTATTAGCAAAGACGTTAACAAAGATATAAGCGTCTTATTAATATATATAAGGTTCGTATAAAGAGGGTAGAAGGTATCCTATTAAATCTCTAATAAACTTATTTATTTTTTTTATTTTTATTTTAATATATAATCCGTTTAAGGGGCAAAGATAAACTAATTAATTAAATTCTTAGCTTATAAAAAGGTATTTATACTTACTAAGAAACATTATAAAATAAAATAGGAGAAAAAATAATTGCTCGCCTTAGGAAGGTTTCCGGCTAATAACGCGGATATAGAGTTCAAATTATAAAGGAAGTCTTAAGCGATAGCCGTAATATTAAATAAAAATAATATTATAAGGAAATTTTATATAAAGAGAAAAATAAAATAATATTTTTATAATAATAACTTGATTATTATCTCCGTTAATAAACCTTATTAAGTTATAATAATATATAGGACCAGCAGCAGTAATACGGTTAATATTACTAATATCAATTATAATAATATACTTTGAATAATTTTACTTAGCTACGCCGGAGCGCTAGCTATTTAATAAAGTTATAATATAAAGTCTTTAAAAATAATAATTTAAGATAGGAAGCTTATAAATACGACAAGTATCGTTTATATTATAAGAAGGGAAGCGATAATAATTTATACCAACTTATTCTGTATATATCGATTTTATTATTATTAAAATAAAATATTTTATTTTAATTTTTATATAGAAATATTAATATATCGGGCTAATAAATATAAAAGGTCGGAGTTCAAAAGAGTTTGATAGATTATATATATAACGAATTAAATATTAAATTATATAAAAGCGGAATTTATTCGTAAATATTTATTTAATTCTCTTTTATTCGATTCGAACTTAGTTAGCTTTGCTAAGTCTACCTTAATCTCCTTATTTATTTATACTAGCTCGCTTAAATAATAATAGATAATATCAACTCTTTTTCTAATAACAGGAATTACTAATATCCAAGTATATCCTTATCGGGGAATATATATATAATTATAATCCTTCTCTTTTAAATAGCGCTTTTATAATAATCCTTCCTTTTCGGTATCCGTTCTATTTAATTATATAAGTTCGTAGCTATTACGTTAACGGAAAGACTTCGTTGCTAATATAATAAGGCTAGTCTTTATAATTTTTAATATAATAACAAGCTTTTTTCGCTCTTAAATCTTCTTTAATAGAGTAGAGAAATCTTAATTAATTTAGACGGAATAAACTTTACCGGGGAATATATTATATATATCCTTTAATACCGGAAGGTCTTTCTCGGGAATATTAATTATCAAAATTATATTAATAGCTTTTAAGAGACAATATACAAATAACGTTAAATATAAATTATAAATATAAATATAAAAAAGTAATTCTATATAAATAATATAATATATAAAAACGATTATAAGCAAAGCTATTATTAAATAAGCCTAATAGAATCTAATATAATTAAGCTTGATATTCGCCTAGTTATATTTATCGAAACCTTGGGTTTGACCTATAATATTATTATTATTAAATAAGTTAAATAAGATAAGAGTTAATATAATAATAACTAATAAGTTAATAAAGATAATAAGAAGAATACGAATATATCAAAGGAAAAAGAAAGCTTCTAAGCTAAAGTATTATAAGATAATCCTATTAGGGAGTTAGAATATATATAGAATCTAGAATATTATACCTAAAGAATATTAAATAATATATTATCCTTTAAATATAAAATAAGTTCGAGGTTAATTAATATATTAATTTAATTATCTTTATACTTATAGGGTAACTAAGATTTATTAAATTTATTTAAATTTATCCTTTAGAAGGATAAATATATAGACTTCGATAATAAATACGGCTATCGATATAATAAATAATATTAGAAAGTTTTATAACGAGAACCTTTAAGCATATTATATTATTTCTAATAAAACGTAAAATATAGTATTAATATTATTAAGCAGGGATATTATTATTATCGATATTATTAAATAAATAGAAAATAAATCAGCAGAGGACTACTATTAGACTAGCGCTCTAAATATTTTCTTTCTAGAAGATCTTGTTCGTATAGCCTTCGGTAAAGAAGAACTAATTTTAAAACTTTTATATTAAGTTTTATTTCTTATTTTCTCGAGCTTTAGCTTCCTTTATATTTAATATTGACTCCCTTCTACTCCAGTTTTGCAGTATCCTTTATATTCTAAGTTATATTTTTAATATATTATTAGCTATAGGTTCTAATTTAGTACGAGTTATATAATTAATAAATATTTATTTAAAGCTTTTTAGGGCCTATAAGCCTCCCCTTTATAAGCGAGAGACCTTGCTCCTATATTATAGCCGAGATTTAACGATATTACCGGATTTATACGAATATTTTATATATTCTTGCCAGATTCTCTAATAATACTGCTGAGATAAACTTTGAAATAATTCTGGAAAACCGAGGATAAAGTTAAAAAATAAGAGTTCTTTATATATAAATTTCAGGACTTTATAGTAGATCTGCCGATAAATAAAAGAGAAATAAGGTTCTATTATAAAGTAGCCAGCGTAAGGTAATATTAGGAAAGAATATAAATCGCGAAATCTAACTTCTTAGTTCCCCGGGAGCTTAAAGCTTAACAATTTAATTATTATTATTAGAAATACAACTGCAATATTCTCTAGCAATATACCTTATCCCTAAGAAAGGGTACGTTATAAGTTATAATCGCGATAATATTGCGCTGTATAGAGTTTGCCTAGCCCTAGCAGGAAGAGTACCCTAAGGCGGCACCCCTAGGCCGCAGCAATGCTAAGCCTAATCTATAATTGTTATTATAGTTTACTACCTTTGATACGCCCGACTATACCGCTTTAGCCTTCTTACTCAGAATTATTTGTACCTTAAACGGTATCTGAAGAGATTTATTCTATATACTCGAAAGGTCAGCGTTATAACAGTCGCGAACGGTAGTACAGAACCTGTACGGACTATACGTTTAATCTGGCTCCTCTCAAACGAAATTATCTCTGTTATTACTAATACCTTAGGCCGAAGGATATAAGCTTACTTTTACGAACAGCTCGTCGTTTTAATACGGTCCTATCAGCCAAACTCTGATATTGCCTTTATATATACCCGTATAACTGGAGAAACTGTCTTACTATAGGTAGTATTATATAACTGTAGAGCTATTTTCAAATTCTTATTAAAAAGAGGAGCAGATATCTCAATCTAGGACAAGGATAGAAATACGGTATTATATTATTTAGCTACAAAAGGAAACCTATATCTCTTAACTCTGCTACTCCGATATATTTATAATATCAATATTCGAAATAATAAGGGCGAGATACCGTTACTATACGCTGTTTAAGCAGGAAACGAAGAGGCTATAGACTAATTTCTATAAGCCGGTACGGACCCTTTCGCTTTATTTATTACTAAACTTAAAAGTAAAGCCTATTAATAATTCGAATTAAAATTTATAAAAATAATAGAATACGACTGCAAAGCCAAAGAAGAGCTAAAGAAATTTATATAAAACGCGGTTATAATATAAAGAAATATAAGGAAAGATTTAAGAAACCTTGTAGCTTAAAGAGGATATAAAAATATTATTAAACTCTTTCTTAATATTAGCGTTAATATTTCGGCTATAATTTATTATAAAAGAACCGTATTATATTATACTGCGATTAGAAAGTATAAAGATATATTCTAATTACTTTTAAAAACAAGTATTAATATTTCTCTTATAAATTATTTTGGGATAACAGCGTCCGGCTATACGTTTTTATCTATAGTTAATACCGTTAAATCAAATTTAAGAAAACGTTTTTATTAATATCCGTTAAATAGACTTCTTTTTCGCGGATTTCCTTCTTTGCCTCTTTTTCTTAATCTTTTTCTTAATTTCGGTCGCTTCCGGCGAGAAGTCAATTTAATTATAATATCTTCTTTATAAAGTATTACAAACGCCAAAGAGTTATAAGAAAAGGGTACAAAATATAAGGTATAAAAAAGTATTATTATATATTTAGCCGTTCAAAGGAATCTTATAAGGGGCTCTATTTATAAATATTTTTTATAAATATTTAAAGTTTGACGTATAGATTAAAATATTATAAAAAATAATAATAATATTAGAATTTTTTAATATAAATAATTTTCTTGACCTTTTAGCTATAAAATAAAGAAATCTTATTAAATTATTATTTTAACTTTTATAACTTTGATAATTACAAGTCCGTTCAATTACCTGCTAGCCGTAATTATAACTATAACTTACGGAAGTAGGGATTTAACCTTAATTCTAAATTCCGTTCTAATTATAAGTATTTTATATTTTAGAAATATTACGGCTATTAATAGCTTAAACGATTATATAACGATTTCGATTACAAATATATACAAAACTTAATTATCTTTATCTTTTATTTTTAATACTAGCGGCCCTGCCCTGATATAGAATTTATTAGTTATTATATTTCTTAATATTTCGCTTACTTATTATATTTTCTTAACTAGGTAGGCAAAAAAGATATATATTAAGTTTAATACCAATCTTCTAAGTAATAAGATCAAAGGCAGTTTTATAAGTTTATTCGATATTAATATTAGCTATATCGATAGCTATTTTATATTTATTATATACTTATCCGAGGGTATAGCAGTCTCCGGTTATAATATCGATTTATTTAAATAATTAAATATTATATATAACAATTAAATAGATAACTTTATTTGCCTTAATTTTATTTAGAATATTGCTAATAAACCTGCTCCGCCTTTTTTTATAGCTTGTATAAGGGCTGCCTATACTTATCCTTATAATAATAAGGCTAATATAAGCAACTTGAATAATATTCTGGTTTCTTATTATATTAATATATCTTATTAAATATCCTTAAAATAATTATTTAAATAAGGAAATTTAATACTTAAGTCGTTTATATAAATCAGGAATAATAAATTATAAATAATAAAAATATATAGCTCCTTATCGTCAATATTTCCGTTCGTATACAAACTTGGTTATTATTATTACTTATACCGATCCTATATTTATAAAGCAGTCTATTAAGCAAATTATATATATTTATATAAAATATTATAATTACTCTTATTATTCTAAGCAATTTACGCTGTTATTACGAACTATATTAAAGCAAAAAATATTATAAGTTTTTATAATCGATAATAATATATAATCGCTATTTAACTTAAATAAGGCTTTATTTAATATATTATATATCGAAAATACTTTAGAATCGGATTTATATTTTCCTTTATAAAATATAAGCCTATTATATAAATATTACCCGGTTATAATAGTATTATTTTACCCTTTAACTTTTTAGCCGAAAACCGATTTTGCAATATAAGTTAATTCCGCGTATATAAATATTTATAATTGAAGGTATAAGAATTAGAGAGTTATTAAAAGGGGATCCAATTTTAACTCTGTTATTAAATATCCAAAAATTACTTATTACCTTTGGAAAGCCGATTATAAATCTATAGAAATTAGGGGTTATTTAGATTATAATTATATTAAGGTAACTAGTTTATTTTACTTCTATAGAATATTTAATATTTACTTTTCCGAAAATTGCAAAATATACTCTCTAAAAGTATTGCTCTACGGTATTATTCTGGTTGCTTAAATATTTATAATTCTAATAACTCTTAATATAATAAATCCCTTATATAATATAAAAGGCAAAAGTAATCCGAAGAGCAATAATCCTTTTATTAATAAGACTAAAGGTTCGGAACCTTAAATAAAAAGTAAAATTAATAAAGAATTAAAAAAATTATAAATATAAATATACTTGTTTTTTTAAAAAATAGCTAAGTTATATAACAAAATAAGCCTTCGAAGATCGGAGTTATTATTTATAGCGAAAGAGACTATAACAAGTTTTTAAGGATAATAAACAATCTTACCTAATCTCTAGGGAAAACGTAGTTCCTTATCGGAGATAATATTATATATAGCTTTGAATTACTCTACTAGGGCCTCTAAGGCTAAGAATAGCTCGATATTTCTATCAAGAATTCCAGTAATAGAGACTAATACGGTAATTTTATTAATAATTATTTCGTAAACGCCTTTACTATTTATTATAATTAGGGAAATATTAGCTATATAAGATTTTGAACTAATTTTAATCTTTAAATAAAGAATAAAATTCTTATTACAGGGCTGTTAAAGGAAGCATAGTTATTCTATAAAGGTTTATTAATTTAATATTATTTTTAAAGTATTATTTAATATAATATACTCTTAATATATAATTGAATTCTTGAATATTTAATAGACTAACAGATAAATATATACTTAATATTATAATATATTATCTATCTTTTTAATTATATATAAATTAATAATAAATAGCTTTGCCCTCAAATTAGGGTCGGGAACCGAATTATAACGTCTTATTTCTTAGGCTATATATAATTCTAAAACTAAATACTTAGGGTCTAGAAGTAGATATTAAAATCAATATTATAAGCGCTTATAACTTTAATAATAAGCAAAGTATCTTATATAGCCGAGGCTAAGAGTATTATTATAATAATAATAATAATAAAAATCTTACTTCGATTTATCAGCTATAGTAGATATAAACGCTATATTAATTTTGGAAGGAACTATACTCAGGCCTATATATAATATTACTATATTTATATTAGAAATTATTATTATTTCTCTTACGAGGTTTCTTTAATAGGTTTATCTTCTTCGGTAATAAATATTATCTCTATTTACTTATTATTCAATATCCCTAATAAAATAACGAGAAATATACTTGTAAACTTTTATTAGGCAAAATAAAATAGAAAAATAAAAATTTCTATAAATAGGGATCCGTTCTTCGTACCGTCTTAACGAGATAAGAGTATAAGAGCCGCTATAATTATATTGAAAAGAAACTCTAGCAAAATATAACTAAAAGCGTTATAAGAGCCGGTAAAGACTAATTCTTAGGCGCTTAAAAGGCGTAAATTTTAATATTCCCTAACCTCTTCTTCGTTCGCCGCTAATAATTTTGCCTTTATTAGTTTTATCTAAATTCCCTCCTTAGCTCGGACTGTCTTATCTCTTTAAGAGCAGAATTACAGGTATTTATATTACCTATTACTAATTAACTTATTTTGTTAAATTTTTCAGTATTAACCTTATTGCTTTGAAATAGGAATATAATACTTCGACGTATTAGCCTAATTGATTTATCTATCTTTTATTAATATCAATATTTTTTGTTTATCGCTGTTCTTCTTGATCGAGATACTTAGAATTTCCTTTTATCCTAAATAAATATTAATAATATTAAGATTATAATATTCTTTTTATATAATACTTTAATCTCTTTGTATTTTGATCCTATTTTCCTAAATTTAATATCAGAATCTTAATTATTAAGTAAACCTTATAAATTAGCTTAATTATTATATATCGGAATAAAAATTTGATCTCTAGGTATATAATCAGTTTAGAAATCCTGAGAGAAGATTGTTAGTTAAGGATAAAATTCTAAAATATTATAATTAACGAAATAATCTATAAATAAGAATAAAGTCGGGTTTTTATAACTAGTTATATAATTAATATTAATAAAGTCGTTTTATCTATTATCGGGGTATTATTTATCGAAAAAGCTAGCTATAGCGAGAAATACGCAAAGGTATAATATATCAATATTTACGTATTACTATCTCCTTTTAAATCCCGATATTACTGTATATTTACTTCTAGCGCAAAAGGCTATTATTAATAGAGTATTGGATATAAACTAATTATATTACTATAACTTGGAGGATTTACTCCAGATATTGATTTAAAGGGTCTAAGCTTTATATACGTTAATAGCTATACTGCGAATCTATTATAACAAGGGCTAATAATTTATATAAGCTATACGGAGATATTATACGCTAAAGTATATTTAACTTTAAAGTAGTCAATTATCCTACTCGAGTAGCTATTATATTTCTGATTATAATATCTTATTATAAAAGTTAAAAGCGATATTAAGGCAATACAGGATAAAGATATAGATTAAAATCTATTTATATAGCTTTATCCTTTTGCGGTAGAAAATCCCGCCGTAACCGTAATTTGGGTATACTTAATAATAGTCTATATATATAAATAACTTCAAGGTATTCTTGCTCTTTATATCTAGTTATTTATAACCCGATTGAATAAGAAATATAATCCCTAAATACCTATAAAACTATATAATAATAGTTAGCGAAAATAATATATAATAATATTAAGGATAAGTAACTTAAAGATAAAATAATTTAGAAATATATTATTTTAAGGTTCGAATATAATATAAAATATTATATCTTCGATTATTTATCCCAAACGATCTAGGTACTCGAATTATTCGAAATAAATATTATATCCTTATATTCCTATTATAACCTTCGCTCTGATAATTATAATAATATAAGGTAAAAATATAATATTTCAATTTTCTAAATTAGTATAAGACGTTTTATATTTTAAATAAACGAATTTTGATAATAACAATAGCCTAACTAAGTTATCTGCTATATATATAATATTAAGCTAGCTTCTAATAAGAAACTCCGCTAGAAAAAGAATATACTCGAAAATAAGAATATTATATTATACTAGCGGTTCTTCGAAGCTAATCGAACTAATTAATTTAACGAAATCTATATAAGGTCCTTTAATACTTAAAATAAAAAGGTTGCAAAATTAAAAGAAATTATAAATAATTATTAAAAAATATTTGCAAGTTAATAGGAAATATTAAAGTCAGAAAAAAGAGAATATACTCTTATAATACAATTTCTAAGTTACGAATCTAATTATTATAAAACAACCGAAAAATTATTGGAGTAAAAGCGTACTTATTTCCGGAACTTTATTAAATTTTTAAATATTCTTAAGGTTCTAAGAAGAATAGATCTAAATAATAATACAAATATTAATATAATCTAGCTCGAACGGAATAATATAAAGGGGATATTCGAATAATTAGAAATTAAAATAAAAAACTTAAAATAGGAGCTTCGGAATATTAGAAATAACCTCTAGTATAAATAACTATTATTAGAAAAGTTATTATACAACTTTGAGGTTACGCCTGAAAGTATATTTATATTACCGGCTTCTAAAAGCAGTAAAAAAAAGAATAAGCAAATAATATTACTATCTGAACCTAATAAATAGCGAAGACGAGTCCGTAAATAAAAGATTAATAGTAGATTTTATTTATATATTTGATTCCTAATTAACGTTGTATAGAATTTGTTATTCTATAGGCTTAAATAATTCTATTAATATAAATATTTATTATCGCAAGCTCTTTGGCTATAAATCTTCTGTTATAGATAATATTCTTTATATTTAAAGTAATAGCGATAGAAGTTGCCTTTCCGTTGTTAAAAGTATATATATCAAAAGTATCGGATTGTAGATAACTGTCTGCTTTATTAAATCCTATATAATATCCTTTTCTTCTTCCAATTAATATTTCGTTATTCTATTTATTTAATCCGGCTTACTTTTAATAAAGCTTTGTCAATTATATATATAGCTTCTTGCGAATACCTGATATAGTTATAAATAATTAATATAAACGATCTTAGGCTTCTTAACCCTAGTTGTATAAGTTAATTAATAAGGAAATTAAAAAATCCTTTGAATTAACGATTTTCTTCCCTATTATTCGTAAGATAATAAGCTAAGGATCTTGCTTTTTAGGAACTTTTCCCCGATAATAACTTTAAGAAACGCTTTTACGACGGCGTTGTAACCTTGCGAATTAATAATATAAATATTTATTTTAATTATCCTATATTTTTTGCAGAGAATAGCCTAAATTAAGTAATATCTTTAATAACCGAGGATCTTTGCGTTTATAAGACCGAGTTATTTCCTATTTAATAGGCTAAGGATACGATTATATAATACCTCTATAATATCTTATATGCCCGCCTTTTCTATCTTTTCGTTAATATTATTTACGTATTTATTAATAACTTTGTTGACTTCGAATATACCGTCTAATTACTAAAGTTATAAGCCGCTATTAATAATACTTCCGTTTATATCGACAAGATTCGACCGAAAGTTATTATTATTAAATATAGAAATATAGCTAGTCCTAGTCTTATTTATAATCTTCTTAAGATAAACAATTTTTAACAAGGCCTTTATAATAGATTTTTGAAAGAATTTTTCTCTTTAATCAAAGTATTTTACTTAGTTATTAAGTATTTATCGCCCTTAATACGTTTTCGATAGCTTAAAGAGCTCCTTTAGAAAGAAAGAAATAAAATACGCTAAATATAATAAGATCTCGGTTATCTATATTCTGCTAAATATATTATTCGGTTTTTTTATATAATTATAACTTATATAGTAGCCTTAATAAATTAGCTATTCGATTTTATATTAGCGAGCCGGAGAAGTAATAATATTAAGCTAAATTTTATTTATTATTTATTTAAATTTATATAATCCGGAAGAGACTATTAGGTTCCTTATAATATATTAATAATTCTTGCTACTTTAAGTATCTTATTGAACGTATATCCCTTAAAAATATATAATAAAATAATCTTAGCCTTAGCGAAAATAGATATTTAATATTTAATTAAAATCCGCAGTTTTCAATTTAGAAATACTTTATAATATTTAATATTAATATCTTTATCTTTAGTTCCTTATTAAGATATATAATAATTATAATCTCGTTTAATATTAAAATACCTTTATTTATAGCTAGTTAATTTAATTCTATTCCTTTATAATTATATCCGGGAAGCTAATTTTATAAATATACCGGAAGAAGATAGCTTTTCTTAATATCAATTAAGTATAAATAAAAAGCAATAAAACTTACTTTTATTATATTCGATAAATACTTAAGATTATTTTTTCTTATAAATATATTATATACAAGGTTTGTATTCGAAATATTAATAATAAAATTTCGGCCTTCGACTCTTAATATCGAATTAATATTTGTATATTTTATCGAATAAGGAAGCTTCTAATAAGATTAAAGCCGTTTATTATCGGATTATAACTCTTAAGTATAAATAACGGGGGAATTCTTGGGGTAATAATAATAAAATTTATAAATATTTTATAAAATATTCTAAGAAATAATTAGAGAATCTAAGATTTGTTCGATATTATATATAATATTAGTATTAATAAGTTTAATAATTTAATATTAACTTTTACCTTAATTAATATAGGAATAAAGGGCCTTATTATATTAATCCTCTTTCTACGTTAGCTACTAGTTTCGGAATATATAAAGATATTTAATACCTTAGCTAAATAGCTATTTTTTCCTTCTCCCGATCGAATAAGCGTTCTTAGTTATCTCCGGTATATTCTAAAGTCGTAATACCGTAATAGATATTATAATATAGAAACCTTAGAGTCCTATTTATAGGAAAGTTTAGGCTCTTAAAGTTAATTATTTAATTACGTTTAGGGCCTCTTTGCTATAAAAGTTAATATTATAATAATTATTATTAATAAAAGCATCCCGGTCTTATTAACGAATTATAATAGCTTAAGTAAATAGGACAAGAAATATAATATAAATAAAGGATATTCCTTTTAAATTCCGTATTAATAATAAGTTAGGTTATAAAATTATCCGTCTGATAAATATAAATAACAAATTATATCTTTAATAAGCGTAAGTCTCCTTTATTTTACGATTATATAAGTTTAAATTATTTAGGGGCCGAATAACTTCAGCAGCCCTAATATAAATGTTCTTAGCTACCTCTGCTATTGCCCGTAATTAATCTCTATAATCTTTATTTACTCGTATATACTTATACGACTAGCCTAATCCAGAATAAAGGTATAAGTAAATATAATAATCTTATTAAGTTTGTACTTTAAAAGAGCCTGCGTATCAATCCTTTATTCTCTAAACTTAACTTTATAATTTCTATAGAAATAGATACTAGCAGAAAAACGAAGTCGCCAAAAGCTACTTCTTTTTATTATATACTATTTAACAACTTTATTCCTTAACTATAATAAGCTTATATATTATTATTTAATAGCGAAAGCAACTTCAGAGACGTTATAAATAGCTTAGACCGCGAAAGCCGTAAAAATTATAAGTATTTTAACGTTATTTTACCGAGGAACGAGCCGGCGATAGATAATATTAGCCGGATAAACAAATTATATTAATTTATTTATCTGAATTTACAAATAATTTAAGAATATAAAAAGATAATATATATTTTATTTATAATATTTTTCTATTTTTAACTAAGCTATATCCTGAGTCTATTATTAAGGAACCGAATTTATTGCCTTAAGATAATATAATACCGTCTTCCAGGTAAAGTTATAATAAAACTGCTCGAGCAAATCTATCCTTTTCGCTTATTTTTCGTAATATATAGCAAGGCTTTAGGGTATTATTATAACAAACGTAATCTTTACCTATTATGTTAATAATACCGAAAATCTATAAAGTTTATTATTCGGAATCTGCGTTAATTAATCAGTATTTATATAACGAGTATAAGAAGGCCTCGATAGAAGATTAATACCTTTCCGTAAATAATATAATAGTTTATCGACTAGTAATATCTTAATACTCCTTTTAATATAGCCTATTATAAAAGTTTAAACTACTTATATAAGTTATATATAATTGCTATATACTATAAGCTGAAAAGGTAGGCCTCTGATAATAAAGGTTAATATAAACCGCTTAAGAAGCCTCGATTATATTAATAATTAATATCGATATTTTGTAAAAAGAAAAGATATATAAGTAATATTTATAACGATATTAATAAGTCAAGAGCCTAAAGCTTAGCTAAGGGATTGATTAAATAGGGAAAAGGAAAATAATTCTATTAACAGTCTTATAATTATACCCCGTATCTTAATTATAAATAACGGTTAAATATTTATAATAATAAAGATCAAAATACCTCGAAATCTTAATTTATTTAATTTGATATAGGATTATATACGAATATCTTATCGACGTATATAATACCCAGCTTTTTTTCTACGAATAGATAAGATAGCAAAGGACTAGCTTTATATAATTATTGCAAAGGAAAAGGCTATAATAAATATTACAGATTAAGTAGTTGTTAATAACTTTATACTTTAATATAACTGTTTTTATAGATCGTTTTCCTAATACAAATTTATTATAATTATAATAGTACTTTGCTCTGCTTATTTGAAGTAGATAGAAGATTATTATAATAGCTATTGTATAAGGGTTCGTCCTTTTTGTCCTTTATATAACTAATAAGCTTTAATATTTTTTTACGGCTATAACGATTATAAGTAAAGTTTGCTTGCTTGATAAATTAATATAAGTATAAAGAATTATATTAAGGGAAAACCTTTTCAACCTTATTTAATAGCATCGTTGACTTTTAGATATCCTGGTCGATAAGAAAGAATTAGTTAATTATTTTTCTAGATTTAAAATAATTCAGAGATAAATATAAAGCTATCGACTATATTACTATTTAACGAAAAAGGGAGGGAACTATATCAAGGGATGCCTTTTTGCTTAGATATAAGATTAATTATTACTATAAGGAGGCGGAATTGGAACAAGAAAATTAATATTTGTAATAATATTAATACGGTATAATTATAATAGGTTTAAGGTATAAGACTTCAAAGCTGCAAATAAGGCAAGTAATTATAAGGCTGAGGCCTAAAAGCTCCTATATAGCCTTATACGCAGGAAAAGATTTAGTCCTAATCTAATTAATAATATTTGGCTATGCCTTATTTCCCTTATAACTACCAAGGCAGATATTGCTATTTGCTTTGTTTGATAGTATCTCTATACAGAGGGGATTATAACGCCTATAATATTTATATTTGATATAGTTTATAGTACCGGACTAAAATCGATTTCGGTAATTCGATAAAGTCGTTGTTTTAAGCTAAGAGCTTAAGTAATTTCTTTTTAGGACTTATTATTCGGATTATAACTCTAATTAAGCAAAGAACTCGATAATATATATTTAATATTCTTTTAAAATTGCTTTCTTTTTTTTCTCCTCCTCTGCCTCCTCCCGATATATAGCAAGCTATTACTCTATTATTTTCTACTGCCTTAGGAACTTTACGTAATATATTATACCGAATATACTCCTTTCTTTTATTATAAGAATACAAATATTATATAAGTTAATAGAACTATTTAATATATCTATTTTATATATTAGAAAGCCGACAAAAATATTCTTTGGCTCCTTTTAGTTTATATAGTAGATCTTTTTTGTCTCAAAGCTTAATAATTAACTTAAATAATAGGAATTTTAGTATATTAAGATATCTATTAAAGCTTTCGATAAGTAATAAGGCAATTATATTAGAAAATATATAAGGATTTTTATTCGATAAAGATAATTAACTTATAACCAGGTTAAGTCAACTCTTATAAGGGCTAGCAATATATATTATATATATAATTTCTTAAGGATTATATTAATAAGCTATAACTTAATAATATATCGTAAATCGAAGACTACGAACCCTATTATAATATTATTATTATATCGATAAAGATAATAAAATATTACGAAATAATCAAGTTAAAAACCGAGTTCTATCCTTAATCGAGTATATTCCTATATACTAAATATAAAGTACTATACCGCTAATATAATATACTAGTTATTTTTAACGGGTACTTATTAATCTCCCAAATATATAAAGACTTTAAATATTAATATTACTTTGTTTAAGTACAAAATAATCAGAAACCAAATATTCCTAGCTTTATCTTAATAGGCTTCGAAAGATAAATAATATTTCTTATTTAAATTTATTCCGAAAAAGAATATAAAAGGCTTTAAAAAGCTATCCTAGATATATCGATTAATAATTTAGATAAAAAAGAAAGGTTATTAAAAGGGATCTCTCGGCGATTATTCCCTTAATCTAAAGACTATAGAATTCGTAAATATATCGAATATATTATTATAAAATATATTAATATTTAATTTCCTAAGCGCTTAAACCGAAACAAGCCCTAAAGTTACCGTAATAGCTTATCCTATATATCTAGCGCCGGCAAATAAATATATAACCTATAAAATTATTATTATTAACGCGTTAGCTTCGTTTTATCTATAAATACCCTCTCTAATACCCTTTAATATATCGAAGAACTTATATATAAATATACTAAGAAGGCGAAGAGGCAATCAAACGAGGATATACTAAGCTATAGGGAGATATATATTGCTCTTCGTTAATATATATTCTAGATACTATTTATATTTAAATATAATATATTCTATTATCCAATTACCCTCCTTAAATTTTGATATATTATATAATATATAATCTCTTTATACTTGCGTATCCTTCGTAAAGTCTAGTTCCGCTAGTTACCTATTATATATTTCTTAATATTTATAATATTTATAGCTCTTTGGGTCAGATTATAATAAATATATCCTTTTTTTAATATACCCAAATAAATACAAAGTATTCGAGGATATTATTGCGGTTAATATTGAATTATAATAAATAGTCAAATAATTATACGCGGATAGACTTGAGTTAGAGCAGAGTTAAATAGAATAAGATAAAGCAGGCTATATACTAAAAATAGTCCCTACTATCAGCTATAGTATATACTTAAAATAGTTTATATTATTAACAGTAGCGTATACCAAAAGTAGTCTATACTACGAGGCGTAGTCTATACTATCAACAGTAGTTTATACCTAAAGTAGTCTATACTACAAGACGTGGTCTATACTATCAGCAGTAGCGTACACCCAAAGTAGTATACACCACCAGCAGTGGTCTACACCCAAAGTAGTCTATACTACGAGACATAGTCTATACTATCAGCAGTAGTATATACCAAAAGTAGTTTATACTACGAGATATAGTTTATATTAAAAGTCGTTTATACTATCAGCAATACCGGAAGTCTTGTAGCTAGTTATAGTAATACCGATTTATTAATTACTTAAAAGATCTTGCGTACTCGAAGGAAAACGCTATTCGTAGCTGGGTAAAATACTTTGAATTTATCTATATAAAGGTTAATATTCAAATATTATTTATTTAATTGATAATCTATTTTTAATAAATTTAATTTATTACCTAAATAGCCTCGTATAAGCCTTCGCAAATTATTTCGAATTTCCTGAAATCTAGATACTTCGGTATATATTAATAAATTATTATAATTGACTAGGCAAGGAGCCTTATTTATAATAAATATTTTACTATTCTCCTTCCTTTCCTTTAGCTTACTCAATATTTTTTTTACGGATATTAACTTTGTTTTATTAGGCCTAGGGATTCCGTTTATAAACGTATTTCTATCTTAATTTTCTCTTCCCTTTTCTATCGTTATAAGTATTGTATTTAACTTATTCGATTTATAATCTCTTAATATTTCCGCTTATAAAATATTATTTAGATTTATTATCCCCTTATAAATAGAGATTCGCTAGTATTGGCCTTTATTTAAGGAGCTATACTTAATACCTCCGGATATATAATAGATAGAAATATATAAGATTTAGACAAATTAATAATACTAATCTTAGGATAAAATTTGTATTTTATGTATATAGCTATTATCTAATATATCTTCTTTTAAGACTTGATTTAAAATCTTTTATACCGATATCTTATTTTCTATTATTATTAGCGGTTAATTTATCAATAACGACTTACGTATTTATCAATATTTTCTAATTATTAAACTAAGCGAATTCGCCGTATATAAGTAATAAAGTCGTTATAGCTTCTGATTAGTTATTATAAATATAATAATTAAACGATTATTCCAAATCCTAAAACGATTATAAGAACTCTTTTATATTCCCTTAAAGGAGCGCTAGCCTTATACGGATTAGTAAACAATATTATACGGAAATCGCTCCTATTAGATCCGCTTTCGTATTTGGCTAATTATTAAAGTTTGGAGGTAAACCCTTTCTAAGAGTTAATTAATAAGTCTAAATTCGTCTATTCGCTTTCCTTATAAAACGTTATTATAAACGGATAACTTTGTAAGAAGAACCAAAAACTAATTAATAATATTTATAAATTAATATATTATCTTAAATTAATCTTTAATTTATTATAAATGATAAGGTTTATCTTAAAGCCGCCGCTAGCTTTGATAATTATTACTCGTAAGAGGCGTCTCCGAAATACGTTGTTCTGATATAGAATAGCAAAGAGCTAGACTATAAATATAAAGCCGAAGATCCTAGCCGAGATATAGAGATAAACCTAATTAACGAACGATTTAGAACTCAAATAATATTAAAATATATACCTAATCAGGAATATTAATATTTAATAGGTATAAAGGAAGAATTCGTATAAAAGCTTATAAATAAAGCGTAATAAGAATATTATTAAGTAAATAAGAAAAGATATACCTTATTAGTTTATAAATAATATATTCGCAGAAGTAATTATATAATTTATAATAAGCAAATAAAGATTCCCAGGTATACGTAAGGAGTATATAGGGTCGTAATAGATAGCGGCAAATATATATAGTATAACGACTGCAAAAGATATTATCCCCGCAGAGTAATAAATCCGTTAATAATTAGATAATAATAGACCTAATAAATCTACTAAGAAGCTTAGGTAAAGATTAAAGAAAAGCGGTATTATATTAATAATCGAAAGAATTCCTACTTTATTTCTTATTTTATTAAAGGAAATTACGCAAAAAATAATATAAAAAATATTGAATAAGATATATAAAAGCTAAAGCAGAATATTAGCGGGACTCTACGGCCTTAAAAGATAATAACGTTATACAATTAATAAATAAATAAAATACCTGAATATAGTAATATTAAGCAATTAAAGAATTTGCTAAATAAATAAAAAACTTTTTATAAATATCAAAAAAAGGAAGACGCCGCTTATAACGATAATATAAATTTGAATAATCTCTATAATAGACCGGTAATATACTGAGAATATATAAGAAAAGTTAATACAAATAATACGAGGCAGAGATAAAGTAACGAAAATTGATTATATATTGAAAGATACTAGAAGAAATTAAAAATAGTAATAAACTTAAGGTCCAAAATTGGCTAGGAAGAGTAAAGGGGAATAAGAAATAGCTCTACGGTATTCAGAATTACCTCAGAATATCTAAAATTGATTACAGAATAAAGTATTATAATATTTATAATTATTATTATAACTTCCGGAAAAATAGATTCTAAGTTATAATTAGGATAATAGCTTATTTATACTATAAATTTGGCGATATTTCGGCTTATAACTAATATTTATTTATAAAATAGCTTAACGAATCGAAAATAGAATATAAAATATAAAGTTGTATAAAAAGTTAATAAATTATACTAGAAGTAGGAATATTATAATTTATTATTTTATTATATAAAATTTATATAATAAGACTTAAGTAATTAATATTAATAAACCAAAGTTATCCTTCTTTTAATTATAGAGAAAAATATATTTCCAAAGTTAAAGTTATCGTTATTTAGAAAGGGCTAAATTAATTAACTTATAAAAGCTTTTCTATAAAAGTAAATATAATCTTCGACAAAAACTCTTTAGCTATAGAAGACTAACGATATAAATTATTCGCTTTATCTTTCTTACGCCTTTCTAATAATTGTATTATAATATTTTTAATAGCCTATATATCCGAATATCCCTTTTTAGTTTTTTTCGATATAATTATATAGTACTTTTATATACTGATTTTAACCTTATTATTATTATTCAAAAGGATAAATAAGTAGGTAATATTACCGTAAATTAGGTCCTTAGACTCGAGGAACTTAATACCGCTTAATACCTAAACTTGTTAATACCGGTATTTAAGTAGAATAGGCTAGAATCCTATTTAACTAATTATTACTATTATATAAACTTCTTTCGGGTAAATAAGTATTACGATAATTTAAACTAGGGAAATTAGTATATATTTAAAAATAATATAAAATTTAGCTTTAAACTCGTAAATATTAATATATTTAACGAAATATTCCCTTTAAACCCGAAGGAGTATAAAGAGACTAGTATTTCTATTTAAATTAGAAAGTTTTTTTATTATAATTATTTCCGAGGCTAGATAACTTTTTGCTATTTTAGAACCTGAATATTTTTTCTTTACTATAATAATAAGCTTATCGACCTTAAGGTTATAGCCTTTATTATACGACTACTAAAGGGATTTATTTTTTACTTTAAAAGACGCCTTTTTGTTCAACTTATTAATAATATTGTCTTTTCTAGACGTTCTATCGGTAGGAGTAAGTTGATTAGAAGAATAAAGATTGCTTAAAGGAAATAACTCCGCCCTTCTAATATCTTGCCTAACGTTAAGCTTTATAGAAGTTAAACGTTTTCGGTCTATAGAGTTAGTAATATATCTATCGCCTTCTTTATCAGGGTATATTTTATTCCTTTTTGATTTAGTAGCGGTATTGTTATAAATATTCGACGAATTTTGGATATTTTTAAATAATAAGGGATTATTATTAACTAATAATATATTATTCGAAACAAATAAATAAGCTTAAAGATTTTTCAGATTAAATTGTATATACTGCTTAGTAGAATAAAAAGCTATTCTAGATATTGCGCGACAGAATACTATTAATAATCAACAAAGAATAAATAGGAAGGCCGTAAAGTACAGGGACGGAAAATATATAAGTAAAAATATAAGGGAATTATTTGGAATATAGCGGAAGATTAAAGGATATACTTTTCTATTTATAAAATAGTACAGAGCTATTTGATAATCGAAATAGTATTTACTTTTAACGTTTTAAGTTATTAATTATAATAATATATTTATCTTTTATAAGATATTAATTATTCTAATTCCTAGCTAGTTTAATCCTCCTTAGGCTTAGATATAAAGTCTTATTAATAATTCCTTAATATTAAAGCTTCCCTTTTATAGACAAAAGTAATAATATTAATTATTTAATAATATTCTTATAATATAATATACCCGAATATAAGATTAAGAAGAAAGCTTAAAGCAAGAAAAGCAAATCAAATATAAAAGTTCGGTACGAATTAGGCTCAAATATTTAAATTTTTCGAAAGGCGAATCCGATAATACTTGATAGATTCAACGTAAAGAATTTGGTATCGATTTTCGAAGGGGAAGGTTATTTTCAGCAAGATAACCGGTATTATATATCAGTTATAATTAACCGCGAACAATTAGACCTTATTATATATTCTATTAGGATTTCTTTTACTGTTTTACTTAATAATACGTAAATCGAACGGCTTAAATTATAATTTCCTTCGGGATTTCAGCTTAAATATCTTTACGGTTAATATTAAATTTAAGCGGGAAAGGAAATAACCCCTCCCTAGCTTTGGTAAACCGTAAATTTCTACTTAGCTAATATAATTAACTAATCCTTAACTAAACAGAATATCTCTTATTTATACCTTTAAATTTGAGTAATAATTTAAGGACCTATTTAATTAAATAACTATTTAACAAAAAGAAACTTATTGATAATAAAATATATTATATAATCCGTTAATATTGCTTTAACCCGCTTATAGCAGCTCGATAGTAAATATATCTGATTGAGAATAAGCAATAGGAATTAAGGAGATTATTACAAAGAAAAAATTATATTATAGCTTTTAATATTTTACTGCCTTTTCCAAGTCTATAACCGGATAAAATATAGTTTAATATAATAAAGGCTATAATTAGTTCGAAATATAATAAGGTAGGCTAACCCTTTTTATATATTATAAGCTTACGAGATTATCAAGTTATAGAAAATATTTTATTACCTCGACTATATTAGGAGATTCTAGATTGGCTTAGTTCGATATAATAAATATAATATATAAAAGGTAAATTATATTATAATAAAGGTACTAGAACTTAAAGTATTAAATATATCGATATTTAATAATATAACTTTATATTATTAATTAAGAAAAGGAGAAATATTCAACGTATTTAATTTGGATTATTATATAAAGATTTAGACGAAATTATAAGTATAAGAGGGTCTTATTTTTACTTTTTAGAATTTCTTTAAAGACTTTAAATATATCAAAGCTTATATTTATTAGATAAAAAGTTTAATAAAGGTAGTTTTTAAAGGAACTTTATATATAGCGATAATACAGAGCTTCTCCGAAATAAATTAATATAGAGGTAAATATATTATTTAGGAAGCAGAATTAGCCTTTATTTTTAAATTTAATATTATTTAAAACTATATAGTTCTATATTACCGATAAATATTTCTCTATATTATATAATACCTTTATAAATTATTATTAGGCTTTATAAAATTAGAGTTTAAACCAAGTAAAAGAAAGATCCGGATAACAAAGGATCTCAATAAATCTATATTATATAAATTAGCTGACTTAGCGGAGCAGCTAAGATTCAAATCAGAAAAGATTAGCAATTTAAAAGCAAAATTTTTTAATTATATAAATAAATAGTTACCGTCCGGGCAATCGAAGCTTACGTATATTATTAATAAACCTAGAAAATATCAAGAGAGAAAATATATATATCCCTTTAACCTAGTATATAAATATAACAAGGAATTTCTTTTCCTCGATAATATATATAATATAAATAAAAGCTAAGGGAGTAATATTCAACCTATTTTTATAAAAAGATCCGTTTATCTGGCTTATTTTAATAGATAAATATCCTATTCGGAACCTAAATCAAATAAATAAAAAAGAAAAAATAATAATAAAGAATAAGAACGAAGCCTAATATAAAAAGATATAGATAAAATATTTGTATCCTAAGAGCAACTAAAGGCGGAGGAAATATAAAAGGGTCGAGATATAAGCAGATAGTATAATTATATAAAGTAGTTACGAAAGACAAGCTATTTATTTGAAAGTCTGCCTTATTTATAAAGCGTTTAAGGGAATTAGGAACCTTAATTAATAAACGATATCAAAGAACTAGTAATATATAATAGCGAAGGAAAACAGGGTTCGGTAGTACCTTTTATAATTTTATTTAATTTTTATTTAAATAAGATTTCGCCCGAAGAAGGTTTACTCAAGGAAAAGGTCCTATTTAAGGAAACTCCTTTTCAAGCAATTATTTTAGCGCTTATAGAAATTATAGAAAAGGATAAACTGTTTCTAAAACAGTTTAAATTTATCTTTCGCGATAGAGATAATTAAATTATAATAAAAGAATACTTTTTTAGTCTATTTTTTTCCTTTTCGGTAAAGCTTATAGCAGAAAAATATATAAAGGAAAGATAATATTTATTTAATATAACTCTTTAATTATTATATCCCTCGGAATACTTTGAAGCTATTATAATAAATAATATATATATTATTTTTTTATTCCTAATAAGAAGAATTTGTATATCCTAATAGCTCGCCGTATCTATTTCTTAAATAGGTAATAACGCCAGATTATTCAAGGATAATATTAGAAAGAGAGTTATTAATAATAATATCTCTACGGAAGATTAGGTACAAAAGAAACAAATTCTATAAATCCCGTTTCTATACTTTTACATCCTTTACTATAATTTAATTTTTAACTAGTTTTGCTATTATCAATATATATTTTTATTTAATTAATTATATATACGTCGGCAAGTCTATATATAATATAAACCTAAGGAATAGCTTTATAATTATTATTTAGGTATAACAACTTATTAAGCGGTTCAAATTTACCCCTTTAAATACTAAATTTAGATAATTTATTCGGGTAAGATAATATAATTCTTACGGTCTCGTAACGTTTTGTATTAATATTTGAATTATTTATTTAAGATAATTACTATTATATTTAAAACTTTAGTTTCCTTATTTTATATTCCTTAAGTTCGAACCTTAATTAAGGCGTTTAATATTATATAAATTATATTATTTTTTTTACCTTTTGAACTCGTTCGTTAAAGTTTGCGATTAATAGGCTTAAATCCTCTATTAGTCCCTTTAGGCGATTCTTTTTAATAGCGAGCTTTCCTAATAATATTCCTTATACTTTTAATATATATTTTTTTATATTTAATACTTTTAAGATTTCCGGGTTTAAAACAGATAATTTATCGAAGTATTTGCGCTATTTTACCTAATTTTAGATACGGAGCTCTTTTTCTTTTTGAATTTTCTTATCTTAAATAACTTATTATTTTTTTCGGGGACGGCTTATCCTTCTATATTTTATTACGGGTTTCGGTCTTCTATTAGCGTTGAATCTAAGATTAAAGCATAATAAATAGCTTAAATATAATAAATAAGATTATAATATATTAATAGATTATATTATATCAGACTTATAAAAGTAAATCGCAAAATAATTTTTTATAATTTTAATTCTAAATAAGTCTCTTTTAGAGGATATAAGTATCTAAATTAATCCGTTCTTTAATAATCTTCGCCTTTTGGTATATTTCTCAACCCTTGTTCTCGTATAATATCCAATCCTAATACGAGTATTTACTTCTGGTACGAATATTTACTTCTGGCTTGAGCTTCTACTTCTGGCTCCAATAGCCGTTTCTAATCCCTGTTTTTAGTTCTTTTATATTTATATCTTCTTAGTTATAAATATTCTATTAAATTTATTATTATCTTTCCGTAATTAGTCTCAAATAAGAGAGGCTTAGTAATATATAACTTAGATATTAATTTATAAAGCCCTTCTTAATTAGAATATAAGGCCGATTGCTATTTTAATATCAGCGCGGGCCGAAACTCTATAATCTATATATCTTTAATTACGTATTATTCAGGTCCTTAAAATATAGCTTATATTTCTAAATCAAACGCGACCAAGGTATAATTATAATAGGCAGCGGGATTTGTTTAATTAAGCGATTATCTACTTTTGGCCCCTCTCTAGTATTTATTTCTGATTAGATAAGGAGGGGAACCAGAATAGAAGAGAGCCAAAATAGAAAAGAGCCAGAACTAAATAAATATAAAAACTTAAGAGAATTCGTTAAATAATAATAATAGAAAATATTTTATTAATTAAAGGTAAAAATATTACCTAATACCTCCTTCCAAATATTCCCTTAACTTTAAAATAAAATAGAATAATTAAATATTATAAGCTTAAAGTAACGGCCTAGTATATTATTTTTATAACCTCCGAAGCTCAAGCTATTATAGCAAATAACGAAATACCGTAAGGCGGACCTGCTATATACTCTTTACCCTATACCGAATAAAGGGGGTAAGCGATCTATTTTATTTAATAAATAAAATAATTCTCTGCAGGAAGGAGAGGCAAAAAAATATAAAATTATTAAAAATAAAGAGATTCTAAGTACGCCGCCTTATCTAGCGAGCTTTCTATCGTTTAATTCTAAATATCCTCTTATTAATTAATATAGCGATATTCCTCCGGTAAAACTAATAAAAATATAAGAATTAATTCTTAACTAAGTTAATTAATCCGAAGTAGTAAAAGATACAGGAAAGACAGAAAAACCGGATATTTATTAAAATATCTTTAAAACGATTATAGAGTCTTATATTAGAGGACTGCTAAAACAAATAAAACTTAATAAAAATAGAAATATCGGATTTGGTAAAGGAGATAATAAAGATATTAATACCGAGAATAGAAATAATAATAATAAGAATAATAACGGGGACGGCTTTCGGTATTTTAAAGATAATATATTTTTGGAAAGTAAGGAAAGTAAGGATAGGAGCAAGGATTATATAAATAACAAATCTGATAATAAGGAAGATAGCGATAATAAGGATTAAATAAATAATAATTATAAGATAATTAATAATTAATTATTAGTCTAGCTAATTAAAAAACGTTATTTATTTGGCCTTTCGAAGAATAATAATTTCTCTAGGTTTAATTAAATAATTACCTTTCCGCTAATAATATAAATATCTACTTGTACAAGGGAATCCTTAATTATTTATATTATATTAATTAGTTATAGAAGTAATTTCGGTAGTACTGTCTATTTGCTATTGATATTTCTGTCCTTCTTTAATATTATCTTTATATATTTCAAAAGTCCTTCTCTAGCTTCCTCGAAAGCTCTATTGTAATTATATTTATAAATTTTTCTATTGTAATATTAATCCGTAATACCGTTTAACGATTCAAGTAATAATACTTCTTTATTAAGGACCTTTATAAGAAGTCGAACCGTTTTTTTATTATTTTCGAAAATATATAATATATATAAAAATAATAAGATTATTTATTCAAAGACCGTCCGCCTATTGTTAATATCTTAATTATTCAAGATAATATTAAAGTTTATCAAATAGCTACTTTTAATAGGCTAAGTAGTATTATATATAGTATATAGAAGTAATTGCTCCCGATATAATAAAATAGTTAAGATTAATACAAATTCTTTAAATATTTATTAAAGTTAAAGGTTTTCAATTAGTTATTAATATAGGTTTAAGTTTTTTTCCGATTTTATCCAATCGCTTAGTACTTCGAAGGTTTAATTATAATATATAGAGCTCTAAATAAGAAATATAAGTATATTATTCTCCTCTTTCCGAAAGGATAGAAGTCGGTAGTAGGTATATTTACTATCTTCTATTAATATTATTTCTTTATTATATATAGGATAGTAATTTACAAATAGAAATAAATCTGATCGACTTATTATATACCGAAACTATATAATAATTGCAAAGGAAGATTCTGAACTATTATTAATATATATTATCTTCAACTTTGATAATATTGTATTAAATAATTATTAGGAAAATCGATAAATATTATTTCTATTATACGAAAATTTTATTCGAATATATTTAGAATATCTAGCTTTAAGAGTTCCGCGAAAAGTTTCAACTTAAAAAGTATATCCTATATTTTTTCCGGGTCGAAACGTCCAAATTAACGCGAATTAAAGACGTTTAGAAAGCCAGTACAAAGGGACGTATTTTGGCTTATTGTATAATTGATTCCAAAATCGTATTATCGATAATTTATCTTATTACAGGAAAATTCGAGAATACTCCGGAATAATAAAATAGTCTACTATTTTAATCCTTCTTCTATATAATTATTCTAAAAAGGTTAGAGTTATTTATTCGGGTCCCGCTCAAGGATATTAAGGATAGAAAGGGTATTATAATAATTATAATAATTTAAACAAAAAAACAAGAGGTTTTGCGTAAAACGCTTAAATATCCGAGAATTGGAATACTAAGCGTTATTAACAGGTATATTAGAAGATAAATATATAAATAGCTTACTTAAATATCCTAATTCAGGATTATTCTTTTAAGCTCTATCCCGAGGCTAACCTTTTCGATAATTCTTTAATAATATTCTACCCCTTTATATCCTTATCCGTTATAGGTTACTTCTATAACGTTATTAAGTATATTAATTCGAACTCTTTTCTTGGCCTCTTAGATCCCGTAAATATATATATCCTCCTTAGCTAGCTTAAACGGATTATAATCGATAATTACTTTGAAATCCTGAAATTTCTCTAAAAATAAATCGAGATATAATATTATAATAATAAGTTTATAAGACTTAATATACTTATATTCTATAATATAGGGGACCGTATTGATTATAATACCCGAATCCGAAAGGAAATAATTTAAATCGAAACCTTTTAGCAGGATTTTGTTTATAAAGAAGCGAATAAGAGTCTATAACCTATCGCTAAAGTCGGGATATAATTCTCTAAATTAATATAAAAGTATTTTTGATATTTATAAAAGATTATAAGATATTAGCAAGGGCTTTTAAAACTAAGAACTTAGAATATATTATTTATTTACCTATTTTTAATAAGCTATAAATAGTCTTAATTACCTTGTTAATCTAGATATTCTTGAAGCCTATTTAAATAGAACTAAGTCTTATTAAATATAAAGCTATATTCTCCGGGTCTTGTATTTCGAACTTTAAGCGGATTAGTTAAAGTATTCTCGATATTAAAAGATAATAACGAGATTAAAACCTTATAGGCAAACAAGTATACAAGGTAATAAGGGGCAAGCGGACTCCGGAGAGCCGATTATTTAAAAGCAGAAATATTATTTAATTTTTATTTTATTATATCTTTCCGGTAATTCGACTTATAGATTACCGCTTAACCTATTATATAATTTATTACGCAATTTACCGCTTAATTTACCGTATAACCCTCCGCCTACTATGTAATTTACCGTTTAATCTACTGCTTTACCTATCGCTTAACGTCCTGTATATTTAATAAGCCCTTAATCTATTACGATATTTTCGAAATATATATAAAAGCGTATTTGCTATAATCAAAAGATATTTAATATATATTGATTCTTAGCTGCGAATATAAAAGCAAATTATTATATAACTTATCTTTGATTTGTAAAATAAAGTTTTTATAATTTTAAAAAATAAATTTCTATTTCTAGTTTTATTATTTATAATAGAAATAGGTATTAAAATAAAAATAGTCTAAATAGATAATAGAATAAATAAACCGGTAAAAGGTAATATAGTAAGCTTATAATATAAAGGCTACCTTTTTGCTGAAGAAACGCCTAAAAATAAAAATAATATATAAATTTTTTAATTGTAATTAATTCAAGGCGATAATTAATATTTATATATTTTGAAAAGGTTTAATATCTCGGAAAACCGTTATCAAGATTTCGTAATTATTTTCGGTTATAGAAAAGTTATCTAAGGTTGCAATTCGCCTTCTTTTCTTTCCTTTCTTTTGATCTAATTTGATATAAATAGGCTAAAAAAAAGGAATCTTATAAATAAATTTAAGTAAAAGAATTATAATAATAATTTCGAGGTTCGTATTTTGTATATAAAGTCAATTTTATAGCTTACTAAGCTCCTTGTCCTTCTAGCGATTACGTATATTATAAACGGTAAGAAGTTGACGATTTCTCTCAAATTATAAGAAAAAGCTAAAATATATAAATTAATAAAGAAGGTTTCTAAGTCTTATACCTCCTCAATTTGCCTTTATTTTGTAAGAAAGTCTAATTATTTTGAAATTATATATAAAATTAATAAATTGTTTATTGGTTAGCGACCTTAAGCTCAACGCTATTAATAATATAAAGGCTAAGAAAGGAGCCAATTAAGTATTATAAATCGAATCTATTTAGAAATAATCAAAAGGGTTCTATATTAGCCTTAATAAATATATAATCTATATATTCAATTTCTAACGAAGTCTTCTAATTTCGTATATAACTATATTAAGTCTATTAAGACCAGAGAGCTTAATATAAAATTTAAGCTATTCTTATTATTCTTAAAATATTAATTATATCTTTTTTGACTAAAAGCTAAATATTCTTTTTTATTTTCGATTAGTTGGTATCGCCAAAGAGGGATTTGAATAAATATATTTAGAATTATTATATATCGCTAAAGTAACTATATCGATATTATAATTATAATATCGTAAAATACTAATTCCTTTTGCTTCCTATTATTCTAATCCAATACCAAAAGTAATAACCCTCGCGTTATATAATAAAAATGTGCTAATAATAAGTTATTAAAGTAAATACTCTTCTTTATTAACGCAGTCGGCCGAAGAGGATATCGCTAAATATTAACTTAAATATTATTAATATCCCTTAAGCAAATAATTAAAAGAATTTATTTATTTTTAATAATTAATTTAATATAATAATCTCTAAATATCCCGCTTTATAATATATAATATAATAATAATTCTTAGGAAAGTAATAATTCAAGCAAAGCAGTTCGATACCCTAATAACTTTTTAGAGGTTCTTTAGAAAATACCGTTTAATCTTAATAATCTTAGCCTCGAATAAATAGTCTAATTGATTTTGAAGTATACAAAGTATAGAAATAGATCTGTATAAAGGTAATTTTATTCGGCTAATAATATCTATACCTAAGTATTTATAATTACAAATTTCCTACCCTTTTATCAAAAGCTGATTAGCAGCCTATAGTCTTAATATAAGGCGTATTATTAGCTCCTAAGATATATTAATTATAATATCTTAAATCCGACGGTTGATAAAAAGCTTACGTTTAGATATAACTATACTAGCCAGAAAATCTGGCTAAAATAGTCGAGCTTTTTACTAGCCTTTTTGAGGTAAAAGGAAGAAAACTCGTTAATATAAAAAGCGAAATCTACTTTCGGTATTTCTAAATTATAAGTTATTATATTTATTTATCTTTAACCGGTTGCCTTCTTCTAAAAAAGTAAGATCTAATTAGGGGAAATTATAAAGAATTCGTAATAATTAATCTGCAAAGTTAGGCCTTTTTATTTATATATTAATAAGATAAATTTTACAATATAAGTTTATTATAAGAATTCCTAAATAAGCTTCGATTTATAAGATAACTTAATTTTTGAGATATTAATTAATAATATTATAATTCAAATTTTATAAAGATAATAGATATTTTAAAAAAACCTCTTTGTTTATTAAACGGACTTATAAATATAAATAATAAGGTAAATAAATTATTGTTAAATTAATATATTTATTATATAGAGTTCCCGAATTATATTAAGATAAATAAGCTATTGGTTATCGTATTTTAATATAAGAACTCGCTAATATATACCTTCTTCTTCTTAGTCTAGTACTTGATATACGCTATCGGATTATTCTTCTATTATACGGTTATCGGGCTCTAAGCGGAATCCTCGATAGGTTCCAAGACGATAGTATTTAATAGAAAAGCAGCTCTAGCGTTATAAATAGGAGAAATATAATTTATAAATAAATTAACTTCTGATACCGGGAATAGTATAGATTCCGCCTGGAATTATTAGAGTTATAACGTTATCGGAGTATTTGAAGTAGCTTTATTTTATCCTGAAATATTATCGTTTATATTACTAACGAAGCTAGGGGATAATATATTAGGGGCAAAACTATTAATACTGAAGTTTTCTTAATTAGAGTTATATATAAATATAATAGTTATTAGCGACTCAAAAGTACTATCTTCAACGCTATAGGCTATAGGCGAGCCGCTATTGCTAGAGAACTTACTTTATTAATAAGTTATTAGTCTCGAACTTATATAATAAGTCTAATTAAAGATTAAGGAGTTTATAGTAAGGAATACTTAGTTACCGCCCCTAATTAAATAAAGGATAATTTCTAGTCAAACTATCAAAATTACGTAACTTTCGTCTAAGGTAGAGTATAACTATCGCCTTATACTTCGATAAGCCGATTTATCAGATATATAATATCTTATATAAATAGCTTTGAAACTGTCGGAGAGCATATTATTCAATCGTTATAAATAACTTATAATTATTTAAGATAACGAGTTTAGGAGGCCTAGTAGTACTTTCCGGGTTAAGTATTAGCTCTTATATAATAGCGAAAAGTATAATTGGAGGCTTATAAACCTAATAATAAAAAACCTATTTTATAAAAGCTTAGAATATTATATTAATACGTAATATATCTAGACCCTGGAACTCTAAAACAACTTTACTTTTACAAATTAACTTTTATTTATTAAATTAAATTTTTTATCTTTGGTTTAAATAAAGTATATACGTCTTCCGGAGACCCGTTAGAATTAACTTTTAATATTTATTTAATATGTATTTATATAAATATATAATTTAGAATATACTGTTTTAACGGGCTTTTTTCGCCGAAGATAATTTATAACAAGCAAGCTCTCTTTTTAATAAATATCGAGTCTCTTTTTGAAAGTATTTAGGGTATTATCGATCCGTCCTAATAACTTTGCTTATATTCTTAATTGCTATAATATCTTATTATCCGAATAATTCAGAAAGACTGCAAAGTTCGAATTTTGAATTTAGTAATTTGAATCAGAAAAACTTTGGAGCTAGGATTATAAATAGAAATAAGATATTAAATACTTTTTCTTCGAATATAATAGCCTAATTTATATTCTTTAGATATTTATTTATTAAGAATCTGCTCTTATTTTAAGTCTTTAATATATTTATCTTAACTTTTAATAAATTAATAATCAAATATATAAGAATAATAACAAAGTTTTAAATACTTTTATTTATAAAAGTAGCAAACGGAGAATTTAGTTAATAAATTTTTTTATATAAGAAATCCCTAATAAACAGATACTAAAAACTAAGGTCTTAAGCTAGTCTTGTATATTAGGTCCCTTTTCCTACGCTAAGGCCTCTTATAATTTAATTAGGATAATCGTAAATTAATATTGTATAATTATATATTAAATATAAAGATAATTATAATATTAATTTTCCTCTTAGACCAAAAAGTTTATCTTTTATATAGTAAAGACTTCGTTTATTTCCTAACTTCGGGAGTAATAATTATCTCCTCCTATTATAAGAAGAAATTTTTGAAGTCTTTCTTTTTATATTCTTATACTTTATATTTTTTAGCCTATATTAAGCGCTTATATATATTAATATCGTAGATAAATTAAGTCTCTTTTATCTTGTATTCTTCGTACTTATCCCAGAGACTTTTTAGCTTAATAACGAATATCGGATTCCCAAATTAATTAAAGGCTAAAAAGAATTATATAACTAACCGTTCGCAAAGGTATTTGTCTTTTATAATTAGTTAAACTTTATCTTGTAATTAAATAGTATAATAAGGTTACCTTTTAAGACTCCGTTAGAGGGAATAAGGTCTCCGATAATTACTTCCCTTATATTATAAAACGCCGCTATATATATATTTTTTGCCTAGTCAAATTTGGTCGATTATATTTGATTAATTAGAATTGCAATTAAACAAGGTTTGATAATATACTTTAAATATTATATAAAAGACGATTATATAGAATAAATAGTCGCTTATATTCTCTAATAAGTAAATACTACGTTTTATCTAACTAATACAAAGGATATTTTTAAGACGTTCTAAGGTATAAAAGAATAGAAAGGACGGTTTATATAGATAATAACGGTCCTAGATATTTATAATTTCAGATTATATATACCTAATAAAGAAGGGAATAGAGTTGGAAATCGAATCTTCTCTTGGCCGAAACTTCCCCTCTAATAATTACGTAATTGCTCCTGCTGGAGCACCCGGTCTTTCCCAAACAGTAAGCGTACTCTACCCTCTACTTCGGGTCTATAGCCCCACGGATATATCGAAGGGATCAACTCAGTATCAATTTATTCCTTTATTACTAGCGTTATCCTCCGACTAACTTAGACTTTAAAGCTATATAGTTCAAGGTCTAACAATCTTATTTTAGCTAATTATAGGAATTTAGTAAGCCGTGGTAGTAGCTACGGCCTAAATCAACAAATACCTATAGCTATAATCGTATCCTAAGATATTATATTATTACTTATAAAGTAGGATTAAAATAAAGAAAACGGACTGTAATATTTAAATAGGCGATAGAAGAAGTAATATAACTAATTTATAGTCAATTTGATAATATATTTAATAAAAAGAAACTTAATAAGCTAACCCTTCCTTCTATATTTTCTACCCTTTATACTTTTAAAAACCTATATTAATTAGACTAATTAAACAGAATAGGAATATAATATAAACGCCTTTATAAATATAACTTATATTATTTCTCAACCGCTCCGAATACCTACTTAATCTATTTTATAAACAACTCTTTTTATTACGTAAAAAACAGATAACGCCTATTCTACGAGAGTAAGGGCTTATTCTATAGTATATTAGCTGCTTTGACTGCTGCGAAAATATAAAATTAGAGTTATAATCTTTGGGGCTTAGGCGGCAAGAACGAGTATTAATATAATTATATTAATATGCGCTATTAAAGGGTACTTGGAAGGCTTACCTCCTTTAATTAAAATAATAAATAATATTATATTATAGCTAGAAAATCTTTGATACTTAATTTATCTTTCTATTTCTCCGGCTTTTCAAGGACTGCTGAAATAGGGTCCAAAATACTTATCGCCGGTTCTATAAGCTTAATTATAATAAACGCGATATACTTTCTGTCGGTCAGGCCTCTATTAGCTAAGAAAACCTTTTGCTCGAGAATCGATTCTATTATATTAATTATATAATACGGTTAGTCTTTTTGTTCAACCTCGAATACTAGGGAATTTACCGATCTTAATATTTTCGTTTTGGTTTAGGAAGACGTTCCTGTAGTTGAAAGTATTATAATAAAGTAAAAGCTGTTTATAAATATAAGAGAGATTACCGACCAGCTGTATATCCCCCGTCAGTATATAGGAAACCTGGTCGCCTGTACGCGAGCTCTTTTACCCGGGAATTTGTACGGGATATCGCCGTCTATAAGCGTTATTCGGTTGGATATAATCGGTAGATACTAATTAGCCTCTATTACGTAGCGAGAGCTGTTTTATAGCTCTTTCGAATATCTACTTTAGGTATTTTATTCGGGATCTATAAGTAGATACCCTTAAATATCCAAAAGTAAGCCGCGTTTTTAAACGTACGCTATATTTTCTTATATAATTATTTCCTTTGTTCCCTCCTTAAAGAAACGATAGTAGTATTATTTTATCTAAAGCGACCTTAATACCCTATTATAAACGCTTTATCAGAGATTATAAATATTATACTTTTACTCAATATATCGGAACTTTATATTACTATAAATAATTTACCGGATAGTAATATAAGTCCTCCGACCTATTATAACTATTAATATAAAAGGAGTCTAAAAATACCTTAAATTATAAGAAGCAGGAAGATTATTAACTATTATATAGCTTTTCAAGGTACTAGAACTCAATAACAAGTAATAATTTATCTAATTTTTCGTTAACGTCTTAGATCTAGTAGAGCAAATAATATTAATACTCTAGATAATTAAATTATAAGATATAAGGGAATAATATTATCTTATAAAGAATTACCTTATCAACTTAAAATATTTAAAAAATATTAATTAATAATATTATTAGAACAAATAATAGAGCTTACGAAGACAAACGGCTTCTTATTATAAGAGTTAGTATATTATAAAGATACCCGCGTAATTAAGATAAGGTTCTTGGAGAAAGCTATTAAGCTCTATATAAATATAAAAGGTATATTAATAAACTTCAATTATATTCTCGAAAAAAAGTCGAAGGCTCAAATAAATATAGAATTAATTTTGTTAAATTATTAGGGTATCAACTTAAAAGATAGGAATATTAAAGATAATATTTTTTAATATCTCTTGCTACGAAAGGGATATTATATTAAGCTTTAAAGAGTATAATCTTATAGACTATATATTATATTATATTAAATATATATTTTATTAATATTAATTGCCAAAGTCTCTATATTTAAGATTAAATTATCTATTTAGTAATTTAACGAATTTGACTATTCCTAATAGGACTTGGGAGTACGGATAATAACGCAAATATTCTATAAGAAGCTTGCTATTATTGAGTCTAAAATTAATACTTCGGAATAATTTATTATAAAAATACCTTATAACTAATTATCCGCTGCCCGAACTTATACTTCTATCTTACTTCTTTATATAATTCCAGAAATATTATTTTTCGGCAGGTTAATAGTCTAATTCGAATAATATTATTTTATTTAAACGGGATTATATAAGGTCCCGTAATTCGTCCTGTACTTATTTATTTGCAAATATTAGGAAATATAAATTTATTATTTAAGAATATAGATTTAAACTTATTAATAACTAGCGTAATCTTTTTCCCGCTAGCTGATCGAGAAACTAATCGATTATTTAGCAATTTTGATAAATTTATTATACCCTTTTTATAAATAAGATAGCTATATTTGCCTATTATTATAAAGTCTTTCGCTAAATCTCCCAACTTATAATATACTTCGATATAAAATATCTGATTCTAGTTAAAAGGATATATTTTGTTTATTTAAATAAAGATACTTATATAACGGTTGATATTAATATCTTCCTTTAAAACTTTATTTATTAATTTACTTACTAGCTTTCGATTATTTAAAGCTCTATTAATATTTTATTAATAATAAAAATTAATAAACCTATCAAAACTTTATAATTGCCAAATTAAGTATATTTCCTGTATTTAGACTTAATAATTATTTAAATCTTATATTAATTATTTCAAATATAATAGTTGCGCAATAATACCGAATCCGGTAATAATTATTAAGACCTTTCTATAATCGCCAACAGGAATTTCTGTACTATAGGGTCTACTGAAAATTGCTAAACAGAAATCAGACCTCTAAGGCTCGCCTTTATAATATTTATAACCGAATTTTGTTGGCTCAATATTCTCAACATCTTCCTCCATTGTAGCGCTGGCTATATTGATAATAGTATAAAACAGACCGAGAAAAACGGATATAGCTCCGGTCGAAGCCCGGATCCGCTAGTAGTTGATAATAGAAAGACTTAATATATTATTAGCAAAGCTTAAATAATAACCGAAATACAAAAGTATTATATTAATCGGTAATAAAGTCCTTATTTAAGTACTTAACTCTTTGATAAAAGATATTCCAAATATATTATAAAATATATTAATAGCTAAGTAGAGAAAGTATAATAATATTTAAGCTCGAGTATATAGACCGAAGAAGCAGTACCGCTATAAAACGTTAAGGTAGAGGAAATATTTTATAAGTAATATATTATAAAGTTGATTAAATCGGACAAAAAAGGATATAATTCTAATTATTAATATTAAACCTAATATAGCTTTAATAATAATTGCGTATATTTAAGTAATATTTATAATTTTCAGTAATATAAATTAATTAAATATTATTATTTGAGGTTAATTTATAACTATTAATTTATACTTAACCGAAAAGTATTTAGAAATAGTAATATTTACTTTTAGCTTTATTGAAGCGAAGTTTGCTATCCGGATCTTTTAATATATATAATTTATTTTTAATATAAAGAAAATATATTATAAATTAAATATTATATATTAATAAAGGATCCAATTTTAAATATAATATTTAATTATAATTTTAATAATTATTAATTCAAACCCTTATAATATAAGATAATATTATTAATCCGTTATAATAAATAGATTCGAGCAGGTTATATATACCCTTATATCTATTTTATAGCGATTCAACAAAGTTATTAATATATTATATATAAAAAGTTCTGCAAACAAAGTTTAAGCTAGTTTAGGAAAGGGAATAAACTAATATAAATAATAAAAGTAAATATTTATATAATTATTTGTTATAATAATAAATATTATATTTATAAATTAATTGATCGACCCGAATAGCTTTTATTAAAACAAAATATTATAAACTTATTTAAAATCGCCGTAATATAGACTGCTTATAAGTTGTATATTAAATAAACCTTACTTTATTCCCTTTCCGCCGATATCTTAAAGATTTTGAAATAATAAATAAAAAGAGAAACAAGGACAACGAAGACAATAAAAAAGGAGAAGAAGGAGGAGGAGGAGGAGGAAGAAGAGGAGAAGATAAAGTATAAATAGAAGAATTAAAGCTCAACGGATTTAAGGAAAGATATACGTAGAAGATTAGCAAAAAGATTATTGATCAAAGGAAAATTTTTATTATCCCTAAGCCTCCTGTTTTGCGGAAATCGCAGATCAAAGGGCTTTGTATATAAATAGAAATTAAATTCTATAATAAAAGATATCAAATTATTAGAATTCCGCTAGAAAAGCTTTTAAATTATTAAAGAACCCTCCGGTTTAAACGAGTTCAGAACTCTTATTCTTATAGATTATATTTTCTATATTATAAGAAAAATAATAATAAAATATTCGAGTTAAAATACAGATTTTAAACAAAGGGTCCGAATTAAAAACATAAATACCAGAAGAATTTGATCTAATTAAATATTAAAGGAGTTAAAGTATATAATTAATAATTAATTTAGGCGATATCTCTTAGCCGTATTATTTTATATAGGCCTAAATAGCGCAGTTATATCTTATTTATATTGTATTTACCTTATATATAAATATTTACGTTTTGTTAATAACTTACAATTCTTCCGGGTATTTATATCAAGGCTTATAAATAAGGGAATCAAGTTTTTATTTAAAGTATAATTATTATATAAACCTTCGAAACCTTTTCCGTATAATTTGGGTTCTATTTTAATTATAATTTATTTATATAAATATTTTAATAATATAGCTAAGGATAATAAGCAAGCTAACGTTTTCCTTTAATACTTTCCTTATCGATATTTTTCCAAGGAATAGAGAAGGAGAGGCTTACGTTATCGGCCTTAGGCTACCGGACGCCCAAAGACTATTATTTAATTACTTTAAACTTAATAACTAACTTATCGTTAGAACTAAGCTAGTTAAACTATAATAATTAGGCCAAAATAAGCTTATAGGCAATAAAAAGTCTATTTAAGTCCCGATTAATAGCTTTATCTCTGATAATTGAATAATTACAGATATAAGCCCAATTTGACCGCTAGATCTGCTTGAAATAACTACTGCTATAACTCTTTTTAAAGTAGTATTAAGATTTGTATTATAAGGCGTTTTTATATTATTAACCGGCGCTTATATATTAATTTTAACGCTTATTAAGTTTTATAATATATCAATTTCAATATTAATAGTCTCTAGGATTTTATCTATATAATTAGGGAAAGCTATTAGCTTATTTGCTATAAATCCGAAATATTTATATTATAATAATATATAGTATTAATAATATAAAGGGCTTTATTTTTCTTATATTTACAATATAATAAATAGAAATAGTAAGGAGAAATATATTCTTTATTAATTATATAAGTCTAGTACCCGTTCTAGATCCCTAAGTACCCGTTATAAATACCCCTTCTAAGGAATATATTTTGGATCGAAATATAGTCAGAATTAATTACGCCGATAACCTAGCTAAAGCCGGCGTCTATAGGAGTATAAATTGGCTAGCTTATTCTTATTAGTATTTATAAGTACCCCCTTTGTATTCTTATATTTCTATAAATTCTATTCTGATAGAGATTTAAAACTCCGTTAGCCTAATAATATATTTTATTATTAGAAATTATTTAATCCGAAATACGTTTGTAATTAAAATCAGTTGACCTGATTATTAAATAAATTTATAATTATTGATTTTATTCTTTAATTTTATTAATTATAAATTTAAGACCCTTTAATAATAATAGTATTTAATATCTTACCCTTTTAAGTATATCGAGTATTTTAGCCAGAACCCTTAATAGCAATATAGTTACAAATAATAATATATAGGGTTCGGTAAATAATATATCAGGCGAAAATATTAATAATAATATAAATAATACCTTTAATAATATTATAAGTAGAAGTTCCAATATTACTATAAATTAAGAGTCTAATCAAACCCTTATTATTATATAATAAACAAAATCGTTTAAGCAAAGGGCGAAAGTCGCCCTTGAATTACTTAATTTAATTAAAGAATTAAGTTAAAGTTAACTTCGCGAACAATAATATTATAAGATCGATCAAATTATTAATAATAGCCTGAATAAGGTGCTTAGATAATTTTATTATATAAATAAAGCTATAATAATATAAGTTTATAAGCAATTTTCTATTTTAACTTATTCTGATAAGTAGCTTATAAAATAAAAGGAAAAAGTTAATTAAATATAATAAAATAAGTAAGAACTTTAAATTAAAAGCAAGCAAACTGACTATAATATAATTTTAAATAATACTTAAGATAAATTTGACCTATTTATTATTATATCAAAGGAAATAGAGAAGCTTAAAAAATTATATAAAATATTTTAAAATATAATATTTTTTGTAAGAAATATCCGCCGGTTATAGATTAATCCTTTTAATTAAAAAGTATTCGCTTTTATTAAAAAGGTTAATAATAATATCGAAACTTATAATAAAGAAAAAAATTATAATTTAAGTTATAGAAAATTTCCTTTAAAGTATTGTTAAGATAAATATTAAAATATATAAGTATTAAGGATAGTATACAAAGATATAACCGATCTTAAATAGAAAAAAGAGCTAGCTACTATTTTTAAGGCTCTTTATATTACTATATAGGAATTCTGCAAGGATTATAGCTTACCTGAAATATAAACTTAATAATATATTAATATTAATAAAAAACCTTTATAGCTTTTAAAGGCCGAGGAACCCTAGTTTAATTCTACTATTAATACTGGTAATAATAGTAGTACTGAATCTAGTACTGGCAATACTAATAATACTAATAATAGTTCTGGGATTGAGCCAAGCACTGGAAATATTAATACTAAATCAGGTACTAGCAATATTAGTAATACTAATACTGGTTCCGGTTCTGGCAATAGCAAGAATACAGAGATAAAGGATATAGGAGACTTATCTGCCAGAATAGGATCTGCTAATAATAGTAATATAAGAATAACTAAAGTTATAGACAAACTTACTTTAGACAGTAAGCCGATTAAATCTAAACGTCAAATTTTTAAGACTTTCTAATTTCTAATCGAAGAAAAGTCGGGATTATATATATAGAAGTTAGTATAATTATATAGCAATCTGAAACTTAAGGATATCTTATCCGTTAAGAAATTAACAAAGGAATTTATTATTTAATATAAATATCAATATAAGAATATATATTAAATTGCTATATCGATTAACGATATTATAATATTAAGGGCTAGTTAATATTCTTATATATTTATTATAATAAAATAATTAAGAGACTTAAAAAATACTCTTCTATTATAAAATAATTTTATTAAAATAATTAATTAAATATAAATTAATTAAAATCTCCCAAATTATTTATTATACCGTAAAATAATTAAATTCGAAAAATAAAAAGTTTTTATAATATTATAAACAGAAGCTAAATTCTTTAACGGAGAAATAAAAGTAATATAATAAATTAAGAATAATTAATTTAAAATAGCAAAAGCAGTTCAATTTATAATCGGTTAATTAGGATTTTCTTAATTAGGAATCGTTTAATCAGGATTAGCTTAGTTAAGATTTACTTAAATAGGAGTTATTTAATCAGGATTCGTTCAACTAGGTATTACTTAATTAGGATTTGTATAGCCAGGCGTTACTTAATTAGCAGTAAGCTAGCTAGCGGTTCCTTAAGCAGGAGTTGCCTAGCTAGGAGCCGCTTAGCTAGGAGTTACCTAACTAGGAGCTGGTTAGCTAACTTAAGCTAATATAATCCTGTCCTCCGCAGTTTAAGCAATAATAGCTAGCGTAGTCTAATAGGCTATTTAATAATATTAGCGATAATCGATACCTGTTATAGCTATATAGAAAACAGGATATAGTAAAAGGGGATTGAAAATAGCGATTCTTCAGCCAATCCGAAAATAATTAACGGAAGAAAATTATCAATATCCGATAGTATTATTAGCTCCAAAATCGATATTAATATTAATATTAAACCTTATTAATATCTATTCTATAATTACTAAAATTAGGGAGAATAAAACAGAGAGCTATTCGGCTTTAACGCTTGTTAAAAGCGCTCTATAAGCGTTCCGTTATATTATACTATTATTTACGCTTTATAGCAATATTTCGCGTCTTTTGTTAGTCTCTTCCGAGCGAAATTTTCTAGCGAATATTACTTCTTATTTAATATTTCGTATTTTGCGTTAAATACTTATTGAAAATTGTCTATTATTATTATATCTTAGCTTAATATTATAGAAATACTTTTCTAATAAGATTATACCTCCGCTTGCTTAATATAATCTAATATAAACTATTCTTAACTATTAATACTGAAAATAAAAGTCCCTATATTATAAATTTATTATTATAAGTTAACTAAAACCGGTCAAATATTTAAATATAAAATTAATTAAAAGATTCCTATTTCAGTTCTCGAACAGAGAGAGCAAGGTTAAGAGCAAGATTAAAGAACTAAGTATAGCTATATAAGCCAAGAATAGAGCAGGAGAGCCAGAAGTAGAGCGGGGGAGCCAGAAGCGGAGTAGGGGAGTCAGAAATAGATTAAGGGAGTCAGAAGCGGAGCAGGGGAGTCAAAAATAGATTAAGGGAACCAAGAGTAGCTTATATATAATTAACATCTACCTTAGAGACTACTAGCGAGATTAAAATAATAGGAGCTTATATATTATCGTTATTATTTTTATTATTATTATTATTATTAGAGTCAAGAATAGAGTAGCGGGTATCTATTTTCGGAATTTCTGGAATAGATAATCTAATTAGTCAGTTAATAGATTCTTATATATTATTACTAATTATATATCCAAACCCAGCCTTAAGAGATTTTCAAGTAGCCTAAGAAGATAATTAGGTAGTTAAAGTTTTTCGAATAGAAAGCTCGAGAATTCCTAATATAATATATAAACTTAGTCTTATCGAAAGTCTATAAGAGATTATATTTATATAATATAAATTTTAGAAATCAAATATAAAGCTCTATTAATTAATTATAATAATATTTCTTATATTTATACTTAGACTTGCTTATTTATAAATAAATATAAGATTCCTTATCTGAAGTATTCTTTTATAAAAATATAAGCTAATTCCGATTTTATCTGATCTAGAATTATAAAAATCTTGTTTATTTCTTTATAATATTTATTTATATTACTTTTCGATTCCTTAACTATTAACTTTTATTTAATTATATATTTCTCGAGTTTTCTATTATTTATTTATAACTATTAAATAATAACTTTCAGTTTATTAGCTTTTAATTTAGCTATTTATTTCCTTTCTAACTTTATAATAACCTAATATTTTTATTTACTAATTTCGCAAGTTAATTTAATATTATTTTGATATAAGTTATTAATCTTTGTTACAAAACTGATTTCTAGTCTAAGAAATTCTAGAAACTTATTAAATAATTAGTTAAATATCGAATTGACAAGAACGAGCAATATATATAAATTTTTCCTTATCCTATATTAAGGGTTCTAATTAAAATAGGGCCTTCCAGATAATTATAAACAATTTATTAATATTATTATATAAATCTTTAAGCTAGTTAATCGAAAGATTATTTAAATTTTTCGAGAATAAGTATTCCTTTTTATTTAATTTTTCCTATATATAAGGGTTATTTACGTTGGTTTTAAACCGTACTTATAATATTTCTATTATAATTTTAAGTTTTCTATCTTTGCTTATATTAATAACAGCTGATTATAAAAGATAATAGCTTTTATAAATATACGCTGATAGTTTCTCTCTATATTTCTTGTTCTACTTTGTTCGCTTTATATTATTAAATTAATAAGAGGCTATTTTTTCTTTGGACCGTTTATAAAATAAATTGATTAGAATTCCTAAAGGAATTACTAGCTATTATTCTAATAAACTTAATATTATTATTTAAAGAATCTGGGTATAAACAGAAGTTAAATTGAATATTAAAAGCTTTTGACTTTTCGTAAGGCTCTAGTTCTGGTACCCTCTCTTGAAAAACCAAAATTAAAGTTCTAAATCGAAAGAACAGAAGTAAAATTCTAAATATTTATATTAATTAAAGGTTTATTTCAATTTATATCAAAATCTTACTATTATTATAAATTGATTATAAGCTATATAGACCTGCTTTAAAAGTATAATCTTAAGTCTTAATAGCTTGCTTATAGAATAGAGAAATTTCTATATATATTATATATATAAATATAAAACTTGAAAATATTTTATAAATATAACGTATTCAATTCGTTTGTCTATAAGTTTATATATAATAAACTTTTATCTTACTTTATATAAATTAGTAAACTACCCTTTAGGCTCTAAGTTATTAAAAAGTAATCTTATATTATTAGCTCTCTGATTACAGACGCGGAATTATTATATATTATAACGGAAGAATAATAGGTTATAGGTTAGACTCGTTGAATAGTCTCGGGTCAATTAATAAAGAAAGATTAGAATTAATTAATAACGCCGGTATTAAGTTATCAAGTATAGTCTTGTCCGAGATCCAATTAATAATCGAAAGATACTGCTAACAAACTTTGCTTCTCTTAATTTACTATTAAGTCAATTAAAGGAAGAGAATAACTTTGACTAAGACTATTTTTATTTTTTAGTCTTATTAATCTTATCGGAATAATAAGATTAAGTATCTCGAATATTAACGAATTTATTATTTTATTAATATATTTATAAGGACTTTCCTTATTCAGGAAATTATAATAATATTTTAATTTAATATTTATATTGAGGAAAATCTTTATATTTAAAGAAGATTAATATATTAAATAGCGTCTTTTAATTAGATTAAGTTTAATATATTTAATATAATATATATCTTAATAATAATATTAAAAATCTTGAATTAAATTGAAAAAAAATATATAATATAAATCAGAATATAGAACTACTTTGCTTTTACCTGCTTCTATAGATCGGTTATATTTATTTTCTAAATATTAGAAATATTATTATAAATACTCTTTTTAGCTTTATTTAATAAAAAATTAATAGAAACGTTTTATTAATAAGAGCTTCAAATCGAAGAGATAAAAGAAATACTACTTAGTAATAGTAAAAGTTCAGCAGAAAATAAGTAAATTATATTGAATTAGGAGTATCTTAAGGTTGATAAAATAATATTAATAATATTTAAATTATCTAATTTTATTAATAATTTATTTATTATATTAAAAATAGAATTCGATAAAGTTATATTTCCTTTTAAGATTGCCTTTATAGCAATAGTAAATATATTCCTATTTATTATCAATATTAATATTATAGAATCAAAGAATATTTGGTTAGCTAGTCCGTAACAATTAAATATTTAAGAAATTAAAAAGGAGAAATAGACAAATTAATTTATATCCCTTATATATTAGGGTATAAGGTAACGACTGTTTTTAGGCTATAAACTTAAATAATAGGCTATTTACAGATTCTCTTTGTATAATATAATTATATCCTGAAATATACTACGGCCCTATATATTACAAAGGGGAATATTAAAAAAGAATAAAGATATTAGCTAATTATATAGCGGATTTAAACGGCGAATCCGATTGAAATAACTTAGTAAACTTACGACTTAAAGTACTTTATCTTTTATATTTAAAGTAATCTTGTATAATTAAATTTATTATTATTTATTAAGCTCCTCGGATATAAGCTAATATTTCTATTAATATAATTTCTCTTATTAAGTTTAAATTAGCTAAGTTTTATTTTCTAATATAATATCCTAAAGCTTCTTTTTTAATATTTCGATTTCCTTATTAATAAAGATAAAGTCGATATAATTATTTAAATTAACTTTTATTTTCGCAGGTAATAATTATAATAGTTAAAAATAATAATAAAATAATAATCTACGAAATCCTTTAAAATAAATAATATAACGTTTTTTATTCTAATAATTTGTTATTCCGTTTATAATACTTAACTTAAGTATATATAAGCTAAAGAAGGTATTTATATTATTATAATTAGTAAATTTTATTCTTTTAGCGATCGAGTAATTATTATTTTTAATTAAATTAATATATTTTAACGGTTATATTTCGTCCTTAAGAATTTATTATTAGTTTTAATAAGGGCTTCTTTTCGAATATTATATATTCTAATATTTTCCTTATATTTGGCGCGATATCCTAGATTTATTATTCAATTATTAAATAAGCTTATTTTATAAAATTTTCTTATAGGTTTATCTGTAAATATTATTTAGAAAAAAGATATATAAAATATATTCTTTTTAATTCGAAGGTAGTATAAGGATTTATTTATAAATAATAGAATTGCTTTAATCTCTTCGAAAAACTTATAATCCTGGAAAGCGTAATTTATTAAAGCGATTATTAATAAAAGTAATATTAGATTCGCAAATAATAACTTTATATCCTTATATATATTATATTATAGTTTAAAATTATATCAGAATAATTAATAAGAATTGCTTTTAATTATAATTCCGAAGCTTTAGATAATAAAATAATCTTTTATATAATATTTATAAAAAGCCTTTTATATTCCTTATAACTTATATATTAATCTCCGTTTCTTCTTTTTTATTCTTGAATATAGCAAAGTCGATTATTTGCTTATAGTATAAACGCGATATTTAATAACTAATTTAATCAATAATACTTTAAAGGATTATTCTATTTACCTTATATAATAATTTACGGCCGGAGCTTCTATATATATTGAATATAAAATATTCGCTTATTCGCGTTAATAAGTAAATAAATAGTATATAAATAGTATAATTCTATATAAGGATCCGTTTATATTTATATTAATATTAATCTTTTTATTATATATATTTAATAATAATAATAAAATAGTTTATTATTATAAAATACCAAGTTCGCTAAGTTATTAAAAGGTTGAACTTCTTGCGTAACTCGGTTTATATATATTAATAAAATTATTAGACCTTACGGATAAGGAAGAAAGGTAAAACAAAGCTTTAAATATAAATAAAATAAATCGACTCCCATATTTTAAAAGGGATTTTATCGTTATTAAGCTATCGCTTCTAACTAGCGTTAAAGTCTATCTACTTTTAAAGTATAATATATATAAATAGTTCCTTCTTATTAATATTATAGCCGCGTATAATATTTTTTATAAAATACTTTGCTATTTTTATATTATAAGGATTAATATTAAGGTTCCTTCTAATATATTTAATCTATTAAGATTAAATACTGTTAATAAAGGTTATATAATATTTTATAACAATAATAAAAATATAAAGATTTATTTATCTTAGAAGATTAATATTCGGTTATAATTAATTTTAATACTAAACTCAAGGTATTTAAATACCTTATTATTATTAGTATTAACCTTAATTAAAGACTCTAAATTATTCGTTTTTATATTATTAAAGAACTGCGTTATAATCCTCTTTTTTTATATTATTAAAATCGAGGTCGGGGCGAGAATTATAACAAAATAAGAATACCTTAATTATTAAGACGTATAGAGTAAAAAGAAGCAGAAGCTATAATATATAAAATAAATATAAAATAATAATATATATAATAGTATATTTGATATATAGATAAGTTGCTATAAGCCGTAAGTAATTAAAAGTAAAAGAGAAGAATAAGAGCAAAAGAATAAAAGGATAAAAGCAGAAAATAATATAATAGATAATTAGTAAAGCTATAACCGGCTCCTCTTTAATTAATATTTATAACGAGCTAAATAAACGCTCTTATTTAAACTTATCAGAAAGTATTATTAGCTAAAAAGAAGGAAGTAGCTAAGGGGAAATATAGGGGAGCAAAGAGGAAGTACGAGGGAATAATAAGGGAGCAGGGGAAAGCAGCAAAGGAATATAGGGGAGTAAAAGGAGAATATATTAACGAAACAGTTATTAGCAGGGGAGCAAAGCGGCGGTACCTGAGTTAGCCTACGGTTATATATTAACTTGGGTTCGGGGATATTATATATATTTATATCGATCTTATATGCAAGTTGGAAGATAGTAGCTTTCCTATTGATAACGTCTTGGTATTTGGTACTGCGCAAGAAAGCGAGCATTTTCTGGAATAAAAAATAACAATTCTCAAAGTTATATATATATAATGAATTATTATTATATTCTTTACGTTAACGGCTTTAGAATGTTATTTACAAATATATTATTAATATAACTGCCGCTAGGTTTGCAAAGTTCTAGTATTTTTTGTTAATTTCAAACCGGTTAATATTTAACTTATTAATTATTCCAACAAAAGCTATATATCGAAGCAAGCGTCCTGGCGCGAGGATAAGTATAAGTTATTAAGAAGTATACGAAGTTTAATAAACTTGATTATAACCGTTTTTACTACTCTAATATAATATTATTGCCGATTAGGTATCGATTTTTCGTAGTTATAATCGATATTATTAAGCTTCGAAAGGTTGATAAATTATAATATATCAAGAGTAAAGGGATAAGCCTTCGTTTCCTACTGGAATTCCTTGAAAATCTTCGGTCCTGAATTGGCAAAAATTTAAAAAATCTTTATATTATAGCCGATTCGAATTACTAAGGTTTGCAATAGCTACAAAATAATTAGTTATAGCAAGGAGATCAAGGTCTATTAATTATTTTAATATAAAATAAATTATAAAATATAAATAAGACGGTCTAAATAGAGTTCTCCGAAAGAAGATTTTACTTATATATATATAATAGTTTCCTCGGGCGTTTCTATATCAATAATAATTTTGTATAAATTATATAGCAGGAAATTCTTCGAAATTCCGTCCTTGGACGCCAAAAGTTGCCTCAGATCTTTAAAAGAACTCGATATAATAGCTTAATAAATAATATAAGGATATTTTTATAGAATAAAATAATACAAAATTCGAATAGGATTGCTAAGAGCTTAAAATAGACTATACTTCTGCTTTATTATTTTTCTAACTATTTTCTTATATAAGGGTTTCCGGCGTTTTCCTAATATAATAAGCGTTCCAAATAAATATTATATTATATAATAAATCTTACAGGTTTAATAAATTGTAAGTTAAATATAAGCAATATAAAGGCTAGCGGTAAATATTTGATAATAAATTTATTTACTCGATTATTATAAAAGTTGATTTAATATTTGAAATCGATTAATTAATTAAAGAAGAACTTTTTTAAAATAGTATTTATAATAGGATTAGCCGATTTACTCGCTTAGTTAAGATATTATAACTTATATATTTATTACTTTTAAGGTCTAAATAGCCTCCTAAAGGTTTGTAAATTATACGTTCTAAATAATAAATATATTATTTTGAAAGGAATAAAACTAGTAATAAATCTTATAATATAATTATAACTAATTATTCGATATATTTCTAGGTTCGCCTCTGACAGCAATAACAGGCGGGAAATATATATTTGCAAAGTCTTTCTTACGTATAATAATATACTTATTACCGTATATTAATAACAATTCAGCTTATCCAATTTATTAATATAATATTATTATTTTTATTAATAAGGTAAGGATTCGGTATAAGGAAATCAAAGGTTTAATAAGAAACTTATATATAGAGCGGCTAAAGGATTTTTGTACAAATAATATATATCTTTATTTAATATAATCCTACGTAAATATTAGAGTAATAATTAAATCTTTACGAATCTCTAGACTATATTTCCAAAGATATTTATAGGAAACAAACTTTTATTAAATATATTTCCGATAAAGGTTCTTTATTTCTTTAGTAAAATTCCCTAAGGAGGCCCGGAAGGCGATTAATAAGATTTTTTTAAAAAGTTATACTTATACTTATTTAATAAGGAGAAAGATTATATAATCTTTGCTTTATTCCTCGACTCAGTTACCTTAACTTTGAGAAGAAAATACAATCAATTAAACTGAATTCAGAGAAATATAATATTGTCTTTTAAAAGTATTTTAAACTTAACCGACTATATTATTCAGCTTCGGAGAACGCCTTTTAACGGAGTTATAAAGCGAGTACTAGTTCTCGTATTCTAATTAAATAGCTTTATTACATATATATTTTGAATTACAAATAATAAAGAAGAAGCGTATTAATATCTTATAAATATTATAAAGCTTATTTATTCAAGTATAACTTTTAAGTATCGAATATATTTCTTATCGGAAGAGGTCTAGGCTTACTCTTTACAATAGCTATTGAATTCTCTCCTAATATATTAATAATCCTAAATATTGCTAAATATATAACTCAGGTCGTATTTAGATTTGAACTTATTATTGACTGAGTTTGTCAGTTACCAAAAGTCTTATCAGACGAAATCAATATCAAAGGCGCCTGGATATATTATATTTATAAAGCTAATAAGAAAAACGCCTACAAAGTAGTAACTCGTTTCAAAATTGACAAGGTAAGTTAATATTCTAGTATATATTGCTTTAATACTAAAAAGTATACAAAGTATATTCTATAACGAATATAATATTGATATTCAATATCGATAGAAAGTCTATCAGTATCAATAGTCTATTATTAACTTTTAAAGCTCTCTTCTCAGAGTATAAGTTCTTCAAGTATATGAAGAACGTATCAATAAGGAAAGTTTAGGGTTTTTGATATACAGCCAGAGCTTACAGTACAGAATACATTTAGCAAATCGTCCCCTAAGTCGACTTAGGATATCAAATATATCTCCTACTGTTTTCTCCTGTAACAGGAACCGCGTTTGAGCTGACCGATATTGTCAGATGCACTCAGGGCTAAATCGTCTGATTGATAAATAATGGTGCACAGCACCCTAATATATATGATGATGAGGCCCTAGATAAGGGCAAATGAATATTCCTAGCCCTGTTTTATACTAATTGCTTCGCCTGATAAAGTAGAGAATAGGTAATATAATAATAGTATTTTAGTAATATAATTAAGGGTCTAAATAACCCTAGAAAAAGTAAAATAGGAAAATATAAGCTAATAAAAAAAAATAGGGGTAATAATAACTAATATACCCCCCTAGGATAATAGCAATTTGGTTATTATTATAATTTTATTTAATTAATAAATAAAGTTATATAGCTATTCAAGTCAACGAATTATAGTATACGAATAAATTCCTTATATTTCTGGCGAGGAAAAAGTTTAATAAAACTATTTATTAGTATTTTGGCTATAAAGACCTATTTAATAATAATATAATTATTCTGAATTTCTTGGCGAAGCTAGTATTAATATATATCGATATATTTGAAACGTATAAATAACTTAAGAGTAAATCGGTTAACAAGGTCTAATATTTGCTGATTATCGCAAATAATAGTAATATTTTGGCCTGTTTGAAAACGTATATATTCGAAAAATCTATTCTATTAAACTATTTGCCGAACTATTTTATTAAGAATAAATAATTTAATTTTAATATTAAATATAATAATAATAATTTATTTTAAAGCTTTCCAATCAATAGGGCTATTATATAGTTGGAAAAGGTAACTGAATAAGCTTTTCCTAATAATAGAATCGTCGGCAAATATAATATCTGATATTAATAAAAAAATATTGTTTTGTATTTAGCTATTATATTTAATTGCAAGTATTTTAATAGCAAGCAAATATACTATTAACCGATTAATTAAAGCTAAATAATAAGGGGATAGATTTTGGAGGAATTAGGTAAGCCGAAAACTAACAAAAGCAATATCTGGCTTAATAGTAATAATAGCAAACGAAATAAAACTAATATATTATTGATATAAGTATATTTATTTAGGGGTAACTTAGTATTCGTATAGAAAGATTTTTTTTACTGATAATAGTATTTTTAATAAAGTATAACTTTTAGGAGGGAATTTGCTAGCTACTTTTTCGATATATAAATCTTGGTTTAGCCAGACTTACTTGGTAAAGCGATTTCTGATAATATATATATTAATAAATTATATTAGTTTTCTTAAATACCGAAACTTATATATATTAAGGAAAGATACTTCAAAAACGTTATATTTGGCTTAATATTATTTCTTGTATAATATTATAAAATTATTAATATAGAAAAATACAATTAGCTAATCGTTAATAAAAAGGTATTCTATTCCTGGTATTATATATAAGCCGAAATATTCTATTATTTTAATAATATTTTAAAGTTAAAGTAGTAGGAATCTCTTTAATTTATATAATACTTTTATAAGCAAAAGGTATTCGTATAATATATTTAATCCCCTTAGAGGATTAATACCCTTAAAATAATAAATATAGATTTCCTTATTAATATTACTATTAATAAAAGCATTAACTATATTATATTAACAGGATTCGAAGGAAAAAGCGGCTATAATAGCTATAAATACTCTTAAGATTTTAATAGCTAAAGTAGTTATAGCTATTTCTTATTCCGTTTATTGTAAATTTCCTTTAATATATAAGCAAGCTTTATATCTTTCTAAATATCTATCTTTATCGTATTTATATTTGAAAACCTAGATAAGGGGGAGAATATTTACTCCCTAGGGTTTAAGGCTTGCTTGGAACGTACCTTTATTGTTAAAGTTAATATATTTTTTATATACAGTTTATATAAAAGTATCGCCGTAAAAGTATTTTGCTAAAGCTTTCTAGCTTTTTAGCTTTAATAGAAAGTTATCGTAATATAAATATTTAATAAAGTTAAGGTTTTTTATAAAAACTAAATAATATCTTATATTTTAGCCGAGATTTGCAATAGTTAATATATAAATATAACAATAATTTCTTGCTTATATTCTAAAAGGTAAAATATTATTTTCAGTTATTTTTAATAAGATTTCGGAGCTCCTAGGAGTTAAATTTATTATAAATTAATAAAATCAATATAATATTAATAACAATAATAATATAACGAAAATATCGTTTTTTAAAATATAACTCTTTAATATATCGCTAATATTTTAGTTTAATATCGTATTTTTAATATTTTTAATATTTTAACTTAATATCTCCCCCTCTTTAATAGCAGGTATATAAACTAATAATATTCCTCTTAAAGTATTACTTAATAGAAGAATAGGAAAAATAAAATAAAAATAATTAGTTAAGGTTGGTAAAATAATAGTTATTATTTTTGGAGTTGGTAGCGAAATTTAATAATAAAGCTAATTTGCAATATTAATATTATTAGCAAATAAATTTATTTTATTTTATTTATTTTATTTAATAATTAATTATTAATTAATAACCGATCAGTTTCTTTATTAATAATATTTACGGCTTTATTAAGCTCCGGGTTACTAAGTAATAAGCTTAAATCGATATTTATAAAATTATAATAATAGCTTTTGTTAAACGAGACGTTTTTGGCCCGAATAATATATTTTTTGTTTAGGACCTATACCTTGAAGATATTTCGTAAATTATAATTAATAAGATAACTTAAATAAGCTCTTTGCTAAAATTTCAAAAATTTAGGAACTTCTAAATATATAAATAAATATACCTTGTAGCCGAAAATATAGAAATAGGCCAATAATAATTTTATATAATAAAGAGCCTTAAATAGTATTTTGCTATTAAATATTTTAATTAATATCCGATTGAGGAAATATATTATTATTAATATAATCTTAAATTATAAATTATAAGGAAGTTTTGAAGTTATTCGTATATATTTGTTTTTTATTATAATTACCCCCTTAGAACGTTTAAATAAACCGTTCTATTCTGCAATATATAAGGCTATTAACTCCATAATAATATTATTTTCTTATATTAATATATCAAATGATTTTCCTAAGGAAGGCTCGCTATCGTTATAAAGGTATTTAATTGAATAGTTATATTATTATTTAATTAAATAAATTATTTATTCTATTATTTTAATAGTTTGGTCCTTTATATAATAAGTTTATATTTAATAATATTTAATAATAAGGCAAACGAAATAGTTTAATTATTTATATTTATTAAATCCTTTTTTAATAGGAAAAAGGTTATAATAAATATATTCTAATAGGTTTGTTACTTTATATTCGTAGTCTTAATAACAAAAAATAATCTTTTTAGCTTTAGAAAAATAATATAATTAATATATTTCAAATTAGCCCTAGGTTAATAAGGTAATAAATTTGATTTTAATAATATTTTCTAATAATATTATAATTGCCTTAGGGCTAAGATAGCCTATTAGCAAATATTAATATAGTAATATAGCCTCGATTAGTAATCGAGGGTTTTTAAATTTATATTATTTTGTTAATATAGCTATAATAACAGGTTTTTCCGGGAAATCCTAAGTTTCTGATTGGTCGGTTTATAAAAATTAATAATTTTAATATTAATAAAGTTTGCAGAAATAATCCTTATAATTATCCTTTATTATATAAAATATATTACTTCTGATATTCTAATAAATATTAATTTAATTAACTTTGCTAAAGGATACCAAATTAGCTATAAAATTAGGAATTAAAGCTATATTTTGGAGCTCGATTGTATTATATTCCCTAATAAATATTAAAATATTAATTTTATATATTCCAAAAGCTTCAATTTTATATAATATTTTCCCTAAGATAATTATATTATCAGGAGCAAATAGTCGTTAATAGGAGAAGTAATCTCGATTGTTATATAAATATATATTAAAATCAGAATCCAAAATCTAGGCGTTAAATAGTATATCGTTATAGGAGTTAAAAAATACAGCTAGAAAACAAAATAACGTTTGTTTAATAAAAAGCTTTAATAATAAGATTCCTATTATTTATTTTATAAATATTTTTATTTCTAGTATTCTATTGCTTATATAGGTTGCTATAAAAGTATAAAGCTTTATTAATAATATTTATATTTAACTTATTAGAAATTCTAATAAAATATAAATTGAAAAATATTCTTCAAACGCTTTCTGGTTAATAATAGCTTTCTTAATTCTTTCTTTAAAAAAACTATTTTTTATAAGCGTTTTAGCCTTCTTAATATATATAGTATTTAGGATCTAATTTTTTAAGCGAAAAGCTTTATTAAAGTAATAATATTTAGCAAATTAATAATATATTTCTTCGATTAAGTATTTAGGAATAGGGGTATTATTACGTTATATAAATTATTCTCTCGGAGGTCTCCCCTATAGGATAGTAAAAAATAAAGACGTTCCTATTTAATAGACTATTTTTTCGTTTATTCTATATAATTATTTAATTTCCTATATAAGTTTTTTAAAAGTTAATAGAGATTTCCCTTATTCTCTTTATAGCCAAAATATATTTTAATTATATTAAACTAATTTTAATTTATAAAACTAATATTCTTAATAAAATTAATTCTTATTATTATTATTTAAAAGTCAGGGTATTTAATTTCGGTAGCTTTAGAAAATAATATTTATTATTTATTTAATTAGAATTCTATATTTTGGCCTTTGGTCTTTCTAATATATAATACTCAATATTCCTTATTAATATCGAAATACCGTATTTATATAATAGGTACTAGTTAACGTTTGAAGCTTTTGAGGGCTTAATAAAGAATAATATAATTAATAAGATATATAATAAGATTTACGGAGATTGATTTTTTAATATCGATTTATAGAATTCGTATAATTTTTATTTAATTTAAATAATATTTCTCTTTACGATTATATTCGGTATTGAATATTCCGTATATTTCTTTAGGTATATAGCCTTTATATTTAGCTTATTTACTTATTTATTTTATAAATAATATAATAAAAAATATTAATAATAAATAGGAAAGTTCCTTAAGTACTTTAAGGTCAATAAGGTATTAGATTTTGGTAAATACTATTTTATTCTTAATACTTAAAATTTATTAGAACCAATTATTCGTACCGGTAAGTATAAGGGATATAGGAATAATAATAATAGAAGATATAATATTAAGGATATTTTGCGTTTGGGAATATTTAAATAGTTTAAGAACGATTTTAATATAAATTATACTTATTTAAACTTAATAATATTAAATAATTATAATAATAGCTTAGCGAACTAATCAAATAAGTTTAATATAGTAAATTAATAATATAATCCGGGCTTATAATTATCAGATATACTCAGGGCTAAATTATTTAATTAATAAATAATAATATATAGTACCCTAATATATATAATAATAAGGCCCTAAATAGGGGCAAATAAATATTCCTAGCCCTGTTTTATACCAATTGCTTCGCCTGATAAAGTAGAGAATAGGTAGTATAATAATGGTATTTTGGTAGTATAATTAAGGGTCCAAATAACCCTAGAGAAAGCAAAATAGGAAAACACGGGCTGACAAGGGAAAATAGGGGCAATGACAGCTGACAGATATTATAAT